>CAJHXH010000131.1_pt1 | contig 27545 bp, 11 predicted proteins | sample 9198571 | NCBI WGS metagenome assembly CAJHXH01 (sample SAMEA7708301, study PRJEB35096) | sediment metagenome | biome: marine neritic benthic zone biome [ENVO:01000025]; feature: sediment [ENVO:00002007]; material: shallow marine sediment [ENVO:03000034] sea grass bed [ENVO_01000059] ... | reverse complement strand
TACGAGTACCTCACTGATTCTCTCGTAGATGCTCCTGATCGGATCAGGGACTATACCCAGTCTGATGGAGACCGCTTCCAAGTGCTACCCACAAATCCTTCTGCTTTGTTTAACGCTGGTGCGATCGTCGCAAGTGACCTGAGCACAGCTGTAGAGGCAGCTTATGCAGCTCAAGCTATAGGAGCAAATGAAGCAGCTTTATTTACCTTCGGAGCGCAGGCTTACTTGTCAGTCAACGACAATAATCTGGGATTCCAACCGGGCGCTGACTTGGTAGCAGAAGTATCAGGCATCAACCCTGAGCTTGGCAGTTTACCTTTGGGAGCTCTCTCAGTTAGCGACTACTTCGTCTAAAATCACTACTTACCTCCCCTAAAGGCAAGCAGGGGAGGAGAGTTCGGGCAAGATAGTTAGATTTTGAATCTCTTGTTTTTCTTAGACATTTCTCTCTTGAAGAGAGTCCCGAAGCCCAAAGCTATTCCAGTGCCTAGGATGGTAAGGGGTTCGGGAACGGCTGAAATCGTCAGAGTGGTGTTGGATAGGTTACCTTCATTGCCAGGAATCGTATCATAAATTCTCAAGGTCCAATTTCCGTTGGGGTTGATGCCATCGTAATCAGCAAAGCTGGAGATATTGCTATCCTGTGCTAATCCTCCTTTCCCCGATGGAGCAAAAACTCCACTGTAGGGGGGATCAGCTACGTCGATATTTGTCAAACCCTGATCGGCTAAAACAGTATCAATCATTTGATCTCCTATGAGGGCTTGTGCTAAGGTGAGTACTTTCTGATCTGGGCTAATTAAAAAGAATTCTAACTCAAATAAATTAGGGTGAGTTAAATTCTCAATTTTTAGCTCTACATTCTCAGTTATGGGAGGAACATCTTTGACGTCAAAATTGAAGTCAGTAGAAGTTTCATCCTCAATGATTCCCCCAGGATTAGTGAAATCTACCGTGATGGCACTAACACTACGAGCACTGAGCACGGTGGTTGCTATAAAAGCACTGAGTATATACTTAATTGATTCTCTCATTTATCCAAATTTTTGAAAAAACACTACAGTAATTTTACTGATATTTTCAGCATTTTACCGTGAAAATTGCCTGAATAGTCGGAGACTAGTGCTCCGAATGCAGAATTAAGAATTAAGAATTAAGAATGAAAAAACCTTATTTTTCAGCACTTGTGGGAATTTTGAAACCCCGCTTTATTTACCACTGGTGTCAACTTAACATGAAATTCATACTGTCACGGAGGTTTCAATCCCACCGTGAATTGAAATTCACGGCGCTTTTGATATCGTTTAATAAATTAAACTACATTTTGATAGCTTAATTCATTTTAATGAACGCCCACTATTAGCCAAGTGATTGCTTTGTGGTACAGGCATCTTGCCTGTAAACTTGCCGTGGTACAGGCATCTTGCCTGTAAACGCTGTGCGATTCATTGCAAGGCGAGGTACAGTCATAACTTTGCCCGTTAAGTTGACACGAATGTTGACGCATGAAACCCAACATTAGCAAAAAATCATTAGGAAAAAATAGATGGGATTTGCTGTTGCCCTAACCATCCTATGCATAATTAAGGAAAATAATTTTTGTTTAATAATTGTGCAAGAGAATAAGGACATTCTTGCGGAAAACTTATCTTAATATCTATTTTAGAAGAAACAAAATCTACCGCACTCCCATAGATATTGGCTAAATCTTGTTCGATTTTATTCTTTAAATTAGTGGTTTTGTTTGTGTTTGATATACCAGTCGTAAAACAGGCATCTTGCCTGTCACCCGATTAAGGCTTACTTACCGCAGTCGTAAAACAGGCATCTTGCCTGTCACCCGATTAAGGTTTACTTACCGCAGTCGTAAAACAGGCATCTTGCCTGTCACCCGATTAAGGTTTACCGCATTCTTGCAGGCTAGTAGTTGGCGATGATTGTGCAGGCTAGTAGTTGGCGATGATTGTGCAGGCTAGAAGTTGGCGATGATTGTGCAGGCTAGAAGCCTACACTACGGTAGGAATCTTGGTGATTAGCTAAAAACTATCCGATGGCGATCGCCGTAGGCGCAGCTTCGCTGAGCGCAAAGATTCAATTGCTTTTATCGCTGTTTCTAAGGCGATCGCCGTATGTGTCCAATGAGTGCCACCTTGACAAAAAACAATATAGGGTTCTCTTAATGGTCCATCGGCAGAAAATTCAGAAGTACTACCATCGATAAAAGTTCCCCCAGCCATGACTAAATTACTCTCATAACCAGGCATAGGGGCAGGCACAGGATCTAAATAGGAGCCAATGGGAGAATTTTGCTGAATAGCTCGACAAAAAGCGATTAATTTGTCAGAGTTGCCTAATTTTACCCCTTGAATAGTATCTCTTCTCGGGGCAAGAGGTAGAGGATTAACTTCGTAACCTAATTCGGCAAAAACATAAGAGATTAAATGACTACTTTTGATAGCCTCGGCTACCATTTGCGGTGCTAAAAATAAACCTTGAAATAACAACCGATTTTGCTCGAAAGTTGCCCCACCACTACTACCGATTCCTGGGGCAGTTAAACGACAACAGGCTTTTTCCACTAATTCGGCTTTCCCCGCCACATAACCTCCTGCGGTAACAATTGTACCTCCGGGATTTTTGATCAACGAACCTGCCATTAAATCTACACCTACCGCAGTTGGTTCAAGGGGTTCGATAAATTCTCCATAACAATTATCGACAAAACAGACTGTATCAGGATTTTGCTGTTTAACTAACTTAACAATTCGCTCAATGTCACTAATTGATAAACTTTGTCGCCACGAATAACCACAAGAGCGTTGAATTAACACTAATTTGGTTTCTGGTTTAATCGCCGTCTTTAATCCTTGCCAATCAATACCTCCTTCTGCGGTTAACTCCAACTCCCGATATTTAATCCCTAATTCCTGTAGTGAACCAAGTCCTGAGCCCCGTACTCCAATTACTTCTTCTAAGGTATCGTAAGGATGCCCTGCCACCGCTAACATCTCATCTCCTGGACGCAATACTCCGTACAAACAAGAGGCGATCGCATGAGTTCCCGAAACAAATTGTACTCTAACTGCCGCATTTTCCGCCCCCATAATTTGAGCGAACACTTGATCTAATACTTCACGCCCTAAATCATCATGCCCATAACCACTAACACTGGCGAAATGATGCACCCCTACTCGATACTCTCGAAAAGCAGTTAAAATTTTCCGTAAATGTTGTTTAACTTGTTGATCAATTTGGGCAAATGTAGGTATTAAAGTGTTTTCTGCTTGTTGAATTAGAGCTTTAATTTCCATAGAGATAGAGACCTATTTTTGGCAATATAATTTATCATTACTTATATATCACTACTAATTATTGTAAATTTTCAATAATATTTATCAATAATATGATCACATATCAACAGACGAACAAATCAAACCAAGGGTTTAACAGTGTTCACGCTTTGTCAACTTAATGGGTAAAGTTATGACAATGCCTCGCCTTGCAATGAATCGCGCAGCGTTGCGAGGCACGAAGCAATTCTCTTGGCTAATAGATTACGTTCATTAAAATGAACTAAATACTTTAAATCCAGTTTAATTTATTAAACGATACTTATTAGCCTTGAATGTAAATTCAAGGTGGGTTATGAAACCTTTTTAGCGCAGAAAGAAAAATAATTCCTTATTCCAAGCCCAGCACCACACCGAAGTCAGGACAGGCTTCGGGCTTGGGTAATTCTACATTCTGAATTCGCTCATTCTAAATTCTTTTGACGTTAGGACATTTCCTAAATCCCCATATATTGATTCATGAAATCGTAAATCTCTATTCCTGTAGTTCTGATGGCATTGTCATCACTAATCAAATTGTTAGCTAATTGTTGAGTTAGGTTATTAACTAAATCAGGTACACCAATACCGTGAATATTAAGATAACCATAAGCCAACAAACCATCTACATTAGCCTGAATTTCTCCATTACCATCAATATCCATCATCTGTTGATTGGATTCTAAATAATTCAATATATCCTCCCCAGTGGTACGAATGGCACCGCTATCAGGGGCAATTAAATTATCTGCCAACTGTTGGGTTAAATTAGTTACCAAGGATGAAGGTAAATTACGAATATTCAAATAGCCATAGAATAATAAACCATCAACATTGGCTGAATATTGCCCGTCACCATCAATATCAAAACTAGCTGTCACTTCAGTGGGATTGCCTGTGGAAGTGAAAGGAAGTGCATATTGCAAACCAAAATCACTCGCTAACTCATTCAAGTCACGACGTAAAACATCGGTATCAAAGTGACGGTTATAGATTTCTCCATAGTTACCTACTGCTTTAATGACATTAACCACGAAATCGTTAGATAATCCAAGGCTTTCACCAATATTGCCTTCTAAGCCTAAGAATTGCCGTAATTTAGTCTTAGTACCATTATTCTCAGCATTTTCAGCTAAAACTTGGTCAATATTCTCGGAAGTGATACCATCTTCCTCAGCTTGCACTAAAGCCGTCATCACCCAATTAACAATATCTGCCCATTCGGATTGATTTTCATCCACTAACATTGACAAAGGTTCTTTACTAATGACATCATCTAATAAACGGTGTTCATCAGGATTAGAAAGAGTAGGAATTATACCACTGAGTAAAGGTAAATCGTTAATAATGGCATCAATGTCACCTTGAGAATAACCTGTTAACATTTCGTCAAGGTTGTCATAATAAACAGGAATGAAAGTACCACCATATTCTCTCATGGCATCTTGTAAATTATCCCCTGCGGTAGTACCTTCAATTAATCCTACTTTATGTCCATTTAAAGTAGCTAAGTTGAGGATACCACTATCTTTTTTAACTAAGAATCCTTGACCAGTATAGAGATAAGGTGCGGTAAAGTCAATTCCTGCTTTACCATCTCTGACTAGATTTTGGGTAACTTGGGCGATGGTTAAATCTACCTCTCCGTTAGCGGCACTGGTTAACCAATCTACTCCGTCTTCACGAGTTACAAATTTAACTTTACTAGAATCATTAAATACCGCAGTGGCGATCGCTTTTCCTAAGTCCACGTCAAAACCGACATATTCTTCGCCCACAGGCAAGATGCCTGTGCTACTTTGGTTGGGGTACGAAAAACCAAGACTTGTACCGCCAATCCTGACGATTAATTCGCCTCTGTCTTTAATTTCTTGTACTAAATCACGGTTATCATTATCAACAAAGGTGACACTATCTTCGTCAAAACTACCAGAGAAAGGAGGAGAATATAATAACCCACCATCTGAATAGAGTAGATTTCTGTCTCTTTCTAAGTCAGGGAAGTGGCGATCGTAAATTTCACCGTAGTTACCGACTAATTTGACGATATTGTAAGCAAAATCATCAGGTAAGCCCAAAGCCTCTCCTAATTCACCTTCTACCCCTAAGAAACGACGAATGGCAGGTTCAGAATTATTATTCGGGTTATCATCGGTATTAACCGCTAAAAATTGCTCAATATTATCAGAATTTAACCCTAATTCTTCGGCTTCAATGGTGGCATTAATCACCCATTTAACGATGTTATTCCATTGAGAATCGTCTTCTGGTAATACCATTGCGATCGGCTCTTGAGAAAATTCCACATCGAGAATATAATGATCATTAGCATTGGATAAGGTGTCTAAACGACCATAAATCAACCCTCTGTCAGTAGAAAGAGCATCTATGTTACCTGCATCATAGTCGGCAAACATTTCGGTAGTAGATTCATAGAATCGAGGTTCAAATTCTACACCGTTAGAAGATAATAATATCTCAAGATTAGTTACAGAGGTTGAACCCTGGATAACACCAATAGTACGATTATTAAGTTCGAGTGCATTATCAATGCCGCTATCTTCACGTACTAACACTCCTTGATAATCATAGAAATACACAGGGCTAAAGTCGATGTTTAAGGTAGCATCTCGCCCAGATGTTTGAGTAATTCGTCTGGCACTTATATCAGCTTCGCCACTAGCTACCATCTCGAAGCCGTCAGTAAAGCTAGGATTAATTAACTCAATTTTCGTGGCATCACCAAAAATAGCGGCAGAAATAGCTTGAGTAAATTCTAAGTCAAATTCTGCTCCTGATACGGCTGTAGCGACTTTGAGATAACCTCGTTCAATAATTTCATCATAAATAGTGACTTCAGGATTGCCTACCATAGCTACAGTAGCTGAACTATAATTATATTGATTAGATTCCTCTACTACTTGACTTTCGAGACTGTTTGCCAAAGTTGAGGAATCAACTAATTGGATAATCTCGGTTAAATCGGCAAAACTGTTGTAAGTTTTTCCGTTATTTTGAATTAAGGCTAAGGTTTCACCATTAAATTGAAGTTTACCAGCAAAGAAGGTAAAGTTTTCAAGGTTATTAACTCCAAAACCTGATTGAGAAATTTGGATTATATCTCCTTCTTCAGGTTTAAAGTCAAGGATTAAGTCATTGCCTTCGGTGGGAGAGTTGAAAGAGAAAACATCAGCACCACTGCCACCGTTTAAGACATCGTTACCTGCACCACCAATTAAGATGTCATTGTCAGCAGTACCGAGTAACCAGTCGTTATCTTCGTTACCTTGGAGTAAATCTTTACCGAAACCACCCTCGATAACATCGTTACCTTGATTACCTTCAATAACGTCATCTCCTGCGTTACCTAAAAGTTGATCTTGTCCTTCGTTACCAATAATAACATCATTTCCTGAACCACCTTGAATATAGTCGTTGCCTTGGTTGCCAGTTAAACTATCATCACCAAAGTTGCCTTCAATGCGATCGCTTCCTGCCCCGGCAATGACAGTATCTTTACCCGCACCACCTTGAAGAAAATCTTTACTGCCTAAACTGTCAATCACATCGTTGCCATAGCTTCCTTGGATTAGGTCATTTTTGTCACTGCCAATGATAGTATCGTTACCGTAACCACCAGATTGATTAATACCTGTTTGATCGGTTTCACTGGTATATTCATCGTTGTCGGTAATTTCGAGGATGGCGGTGTTGTATATAGGATCTAAAATGAAGCCATCGCCCACGTATTTGAGGTTAATGGTGATTGTTTCGGGAATTTCACCAATTTCGTCATCAAGTAGATTAATGTCAATTATGGCTTGATTTTCGCCACCATTAACCGTTATTTCGCCAAAACTACCACCACTAAATTGATAGTCAACACCTAAAGTTGCCGTACCAGATATGGTATAAAGGATGGTTAACCCTTGGTTGGGGGCGGTTTCTCCTAGTTGAATGGTAAATTGTCCATTGGTGTCGTCTCCTTCGGTTACGTTATTCTTAGCGAAGACGGATACAGTATGATTTGGACTTAGGGCATATTCTACCAAATAGCGATCGCTGTTTACCAGTTGATTGACTTGGTTGGATGCTTCTTCGGGAGTTATCTCTTCTGTGATTAACTGTTCGGTTAAGGCTGGGATATTGTCATATAATGCCTGTTTAATGGGGTTAATGCTAGATAAGAGAGTACTTCCTTCTTGATTTAAGCCGTTTTCCACTAATTCCTCTATTTGTTGGTTACTTTCGGCAATAACATCGGCAACAGCGTCAATAATATTGGTTTCGATGTTAAGATTAAGTTGCTCATCAAGTTGGGTGAATAGTTGAGTTAAGTTTTCACCATCACTAAGGCTGAAAGTTTCGGCATTTTCTAAGACGTTACCGAGGGCGATTATGGTTTGAATTTGGTTATGAGTACCACTATAATTTCCGGCATTGAGTATGGTTGCCCCATTGGTTAACAGGTTCATTACTTGGATATGTCCTGATATGATATTAATAGCTTCACTATCACCCTGAGCTATTGCCGTATAAGGATCATAGTTATCCAGGTTGGTTTCTAGGGATGTGAGGTTAAGTCCATCAATTTTACTGAGTAAACTATCGGCATCCATGCCCTGATTATTAAGGACAGTTTTTAAGGTAGTTAAGGGGGTAGTAGCATTAGTTTTGCTGGTGGATAATCCTTGAGAAAGTAAGGGGATTACTGAGGCTAATCCAGTAGTGGTATCTGTACCACCAATTACCATAATTTGTCCTTCTTCAGGATCGATTTGATTGTTATTATTGCTATCGAAGGGTAATATTTGTTCTAGGGTGAAGCTATATTTTCCTTTATAGTTAGTGATAGTAACAGGTTCGTTGTTGTCTTGGATGTAGTTAAAATTAGCATCGAGGAATACGGTTGCACCTGCTAAGTAGCCGTTTACTACTATGCCATTAGTGGTGGTTAATTCTTCTACAGTATAAGTGCCATTGGCGAATTGGAGGATTTCGATATTGGTGACGATATCTATGCCGTCTATACCAGTTATGGTTAAAATATCTCCATCGAGGGTAATGGTATATTCACTTTGGTTGCCTGACAGAATCATGGTATCATTGCCATAACCACCAGAGAGGGTATCATTTCCTGAACCGCCTTTGAGAGTATCATTACCCGAACCTCCATGAAGATAATTAGCACCACTATCTCCTATTAATTCATTATCTCCGCTAGTACCGATGATATTTTCAATAGAGATGATTTGTTCTTGACTTCCATCGCTGAAAGTTACCAGATTAGCCACTAAATCAGCATCCATATCGGAACTACTGTAACTAAAATCGGCTGTATCGTTACCCGAACCACCATCAAAGTAATCAGTTTCATAACCACCAGAGAGGGTATCATTTCCATAACCGCCATAAAGGGAGTTATTGTAGCTATTACCAATAATATTGTCATTACTGCTACCACCGATGATATTTTCAATGGAGATTAAAGTTTCTGGTGTGCTGGAACCTTCAAAATACACTTTATCATCCACTAAATTGATGGTCAAAGCTGTCGTGGTATAACTAAAGTCGGCTGTATCAGAACCTGAACCTCCATCGAAATAGTCATTTCCATAACCACCAGAGAGGGTATCATTTCCTGAACCGCCTTTGAGAGTATCATCTCCTGAACCACCATCAAGATAATTAGCGTAACTATCTCCGATTAATTCATTATTTCCGCTAGTACCGATGATATTTTCAATAGAGATGATTTGTTCTTGACTTCCACCGCTGAAAGTTACCAAATTAGCCACTAAATCAGCATCCATATCTGAACTACTGTAACTAAAGTCGGCAGTATCGTTACCTGAACCACCATCAAAGTAGTCAATTCCCGTGCCACCAGAGAGGGTATCATCACCATCTCCCCCATAAAGGGAGTTCTTGCTACTATTACCAGTTAAAATGTCATCACCATCACCAGCAATAATATTTTCAAAGTTAAGAATGGATTTAACAACCGAACTACTTACAAAACCGACTTCTTGTGTGTTTAAATTAATGAAAGTTGCTTCATTTTCAAGGCGATAACTAAAGTCAACTGTATCAATACCTTCGCCACCATCAAGTAACTCTGATGAGCCTCCTCTTTCGCCATTAATGGTATCATCTCCTAAGCCACCAGAGAGGGTATCATTACCACCTCCACCAAACAAGTAGTTATTGCCGTCATCACCAATTAAACGATCATCACCACTACCAGAGATAATATTCTCAATGTTAATGATTGATTCTAGATCAGACGAACCAGAAAAGCCAACTTCTTGTTTCGTTAAATCAAAATAAGTGCCATTAGTGCGATAACTAAAATCAGCAGTATCATTACCCTTTCCACCGTCAAGGTAATCAAGTCCAGTATTACCATTAAGGGTATCATCACCATCGCCCCCATAAAGGGAGTTATTGTAGCTATTACCAATAATATTGTCATTACCGCTACCACCGATGATATTTTCAATGGAGATTAATTGTTCTTCTGTACTTCCTGATTTGGCTTGTTCTATTGATAAATCAATTGTCCAGTTTGAACTACTATAACTAAAATCAGCCGTATCGTAACCGGAACCGCCATCAAAATTATCATCGCCATAGTGACCATTGAGAGTATCATTTCCAGAACCTCCTAATAGCTGATCATCACCATAACCGCCCTCAAGATAATCATTACCAGAACCGCCAGCTAAATTATCATTACCATCACCACCATCAAGTCGATCATTTCCAGAACCTCCTAATAGTTGATCATCATCATCATTTCCATAGAGGGTATCATTATCATTACCCCCATCAAGATAATCATCACCATCACCACCATAGAGGCTGTCATGACCATCATCACCTAAAATAATATCATCGCCAGTGGAACCAGAGAGGTAATCATTACCAGAACCCCCAGAAAGAGTATCATCGCCAGTGTAACCATATATCTTATCGTTTCCACTTCCACCAGAAACTATATCATTGCCACCATCTCCATAAAGGGTATCATTACCATCACCTCCATCAACTGTATCATTTTCTCCCCAACCATGAATGAGATCGTCTCCCTCCAAACCCATCAAAAGGTTGCCAGGCTCTAAATCGTCCCCTTTGATCGTATCGTCTCCTTGACCACCGATGACATGATCGATGCCAGGAACTGAGCTTGATTTAGTTCCCCCATCAGCGTATCGTATCGCAACTAAAGTATTTTCAACCAAATCAATTTGGAGGTCATTGTAATGAGTGGTTGCACTTAGATCAAGGGTATCCTCTCCCAAGTAACCATTAATGTAGTCAATTCCACTGGCATATTTTTTATTTCCATAATAATCATAGTAATGATCATAAAATGCACGACTCTTAATGTAATCATCTCCGTTTCCACCATAGATAGTATCTGAAGCTAAATCGTCAGCAATGATCGTATCATTGCCAGAGCCGCCTTCGATCGTATCACTTCCCGAACCACCATCTAGAAAATCATCATCATCCCTACCATAGATTTTGTCACTTCCCGAACCACCAGAAACATGATCATCTCCATTGTCACCATAAAGGGTATCATTTCCAGAACCACCATCAATTGTATCATTTCCACCCCATCCATCAATGCGATCAGGACCGCCTCGCCCAGCCAAAAAATTACCTTCATCACCACCATGAATAGTATCAGCATACTTAGTTGCTATTACATTTTCAATACTGATCAGTTTTTCTCCATCACGTGTTCCTTCAGTATATTTACCATCGTTCTTTCCATCACTTTTATCATATGCTAGAAAATAAACATAATCAGTCACACCATCATTGCGCAGATCTACGACCATGAAATGTTCCTGACCATTTATTGTTTTAGTATCAGGACCATCATCTGCGTCAGCATAGACAAAGTAGGCTGTATCTTGTCCAGAACCACCATTATAATAATCAATTGATCGTCCGCCTTCTAAAATATCATCACCATCACCACCATAAAGACTATCATCTTTACCTAAACCGATAAGAGTATCATCACCATCAAAACCATAGATTTTATCTTTACTACCATTACCTCCCGTTAATTCATCGTCACCCGAAGTACCCTCAATCTTTTTAGTGGGTGTTGTTTGTGTTTTTCCCCAAAGCCAATTCCAAACATCTTCAACAAAGTTAACAATTTCTCCTCCAATATCGTCAAGTACATCAAATACTGCACTTCCTACCGTACTAAAGGTATCAACTGCAAAACCCACCGCATCTTGAACAAATTCGGGAGTCCAACCAATCACAGAATCCACTGCACCTTCAATCACATTAGTAAGATTACTACTGCTTAGGGTTTGGGAGTAGGGTGTACCTAAGACGTTAAAGTTAATTTTGAAGGAAGGATTACTGGTGGAAATGTTACTGGTTATGGTTGCTCCAATATCACCAAAAATAGTATCTACCCCGACAAATTTGGAGAAAGAAAGGGAATTTTGATTAAAGCTAATTTCCGTTGAACCTAAGCTTAAACCTCCAAATAGTTCCACATCTCCTCGAATTGTGCCACTGTTATTAGAACTATTCCAATTAATAGTTGCATTGCTAATTTCTAAGACACCTAAGGTTAAATTTCCTTTAACTGTTAAACTATTAGTACCAGCAGAAATTTGAGCATTAGCGATGTTTTGCCCTAAAATTTTAGCAGAACCACTAACAGTAGCTGAGGTTTGAGAGTTATTCCAAGTAAATGTTGCACCACTAAGATCTAATACACCGAGATCAACTCCTCCTTGAACAGTTACTTTATTGGGATCAATTTTAATAGAAGTAGAGGTTATTTTTTGTCCGAGGAAAAAGGCTTCACCTGATGCATAAACACTCGTATTATTGGTATTTACGGTAAGATTAGGTAGTTCAACTTCAAAAACATCTTCTAATCCTAAAGATACATTTTTAACGGATACGCTGGTTTCAGAAAGATCAAATTCTAAGTTAGCTAATTGTTGATCTAATATATTCACATTGGCTTTTCCACTAGCAGTGGCATCATCTAAACTCACATCGAGATAATCCACATCTAGGGTAAGAATATTCGCTAATCCCACTTGAAAATCCTTAAAAGTGGCTTCAGTTAAACCAATTTCAAAGTCAACTTGAGCAATATTTTTGCCTAAAATTTCTAGACTGCCATCTCCTATAAAATATTGTTCAGAGAGAGAAACTTCTAACTCTAAATTCAAGTCATTGTCATTAGCACCAGTAATTGTTAAAACTTCTAAATCAATTTCAGGAATCTCTAAACCGCCACTAATTCCCGTAATTCCTGTATCAGCATTGAGGTAAAGAGTTGCCGTTTTACCCCAAGCACTAAGTTTTCCATTGATGCCAAACCCTTCTGGCAACACTTCCCCTGCTATATCCGTAGCAAATGGTACATATTGAATTAAAGGATTTAAGTCTCCATCATTATCACTATCAATGGCTTCCACTTCTAGATCAAAAATACTACCTAAAAAGTCGATCGCCTTGTCAAGAACATTATTACCTTCATTAAAGTTAGGAATTTGTTTAGCAATCATGGGAATAGCTGAACTACTGATCAAACTAGCTATACTGACGGCTTGATTTGGAGTGACTATAAAAGCATAATTGTCAGGATCGGTAACATCAAGAGCAAATCCCATTTCTAGATCAATTTGACCATATTTTAAGTCCCAAATAAAACCAAAATTATCAAATCCTGATGCGGGGTTTCCTCCTGCTTGAAAGGCTAATTGACGAATGGTTGCACCTTGCAAGCCAAAGGGATTATTCCAACCGCCTAAAGTAGTATCTTTTGTCCAATCAGCGTTAATATAGAATCCTAATGATTCAGGTTCTAATTTTAGTCCTCCTTCTACTGATAAACTAGGTTCATTACTTTGAATAGGATCATATCCTTTAAAGGTAAAATCTCCCCCAATTTGGAAATCAGGTTTTAATTTTTGGTCAACATTCAATCCTAATAATAAACTGTTAGCGGTGACTTCAAAGTTCCCCAGTTTTAAAACCGTAATATTGCCCTCAATTTTCCCATGCAGACTGGCTAAACCAGCAGATTTTAAACCTAGATGAAGATTGACTTGTTCAATTCCTAATTCATCATCAATGAAATTAGATACATGATCATCCTGTTTACTAAAGTCAACTTGTCCTAATAAATGAACCCCTTCATGTAATTTTATTTTCCCAAACTCATCATATTCAATAGTATATTCAGTCCCATTCATAATAATAACTCGTAACCCCAAGATGGTAAAATCTTCGAGGATTGGAATTCCTGCTGCGACTTCTGCTAAGTCTAAATCTTTGGCAGAATTATAAGCAAAAACCACATCATCTTTAGTGACAACAAAATCAAATTCTTGTTCATTTAATGCACCACTTAACCCTAATGCAGTTTCGTTTTCTTGTTTCATTACACGGACGGTGGTATTCTCTAAAGTAGAATCCCCGTTATCTCCCCCAATAAAGGTATCTACTACTCGATCAATGGCTGAATCAATTAAGGGAACTTTATTACCAAAACTGAACATTCCTCCTAAATCAAACTCAATATCTTCGAGGAATTCTAACGAAAGTTCATCTTCACTTAATACTAATTGAGCATTTCCTACCGCTTCTAATTCACTGGTTATTGTATTAATTGCGTCTGTACTTAAAGTCCCAAAAGTCCCTAATTGAATGAATAAATCAACCGCTTCTTTCGGGGAAATTTCGGGAATAGTTAACGTATATTCAGAGTTGTTCCCTGTGGTTTCAATAAGAATACTAGGATTATTAACAGCAAAGGAGGCATCAAAATTTTCATGATCTAAAGAAGATGCTAATTTTCCAATTACAGCACCAATGTCAACCCCACCGATATAATTAAGGGAAAGGGTTGCATCATCTCCTGCTTGCTCTATCTCAAATTCAAAAGTAGCATTATCACCAATAATTTCATCGATAAAATCCGGTGCATCTAACCCAAAAGCGGTTAAAAACGCCATCGGGGTTGAACTGATAAAAACACCACTAACGGTATATTTATATTCACCTTCTGTTCCTTCAATTACAATACTAGGATTATCTACTTTAAAGGAAGTATCAAAATTGTTTGCTCCCAAAGAAGAGGATAACTCTCCAATTACTCCACCGAAGTCAACTCCACCAATATAATTAATGGAAATCGTTTCATCTTCTCCTGTTTTCTCTATCTCAAATTCAAAAGTAGCATTTTCTCCGAGAATTTTATCAATAAAATCAGGGGTATTTAAACCAAAAGCATTTAAAAAGGCGATCGGCGTAACAGTGGTAAAGACAGTGCTAAAAGCAAAATCGGTACTACCTTTAACTAAAGTTAAATCAAATTCTTCGGCTTTGTGGGTGAAACTATCAGGAAGGGTAAACGGTTTAATTTTATCGCCAAAATAGTCTAATATCTCCACAACATCGATCGCATCACCGTAAGCAAGTTGAACTTGATCGCTGGAAATGTTTAAATCTAAAGCACCAAGAGAGCCTAAATCGTTGAGAATGCTAATATGAGTAAAACTGGCTAATAACTTGGCTATTTCCCCTGTAGGTATTTGGGATAAAGAAACTTCGTAATATTTTGGTTCGCCTTCTTCTTTTTCTTGGATAAATACACTAGGATTAAGTACTGTTAAATCTTCTTGAATACTTCCTAATCCTAATTCGGTAGATAGACTATTAATTAAATTTGTAACGCTTAAATTGCCTAAATATGTAACCTTAACTGAATCTTCCCCTATTTCTAGATCAATGTCTTCTACTTTTGTGGCTAATTCATTAAACTTATCTTTAACTGTTTGAGGAATTTGTTCAGCGATATAACTCTGTAACCAAGTCAAAAATTCATCTGTGGGAATACTGGAAACCGAGACTTCATAATGATATTGAGAGTCTTCTGTGGTTGGAGAAATGACTTTAATGCTTGGTTCTTCTACATTAAGGCTAGGGAGATTTAAGTCGTTAACAAAATCCTTAACCTTCTGATTGGGAACAATTTTAACAGTTTCGGTTATAGAAAGAGGAGATAACGAAGTTACCTGTACTTCTTCTGCACTTAAAGAAAGGGCAAAGGTATCCCCACTGGTAATGTTTTCCAACCCTAATTCATTTAAAATCGGTTGTAAAATTGTGGTGGTAAGTTCAGGAATTTCAATAGAAAAACTGGGATTATTACTGTCATAATCAGTGATTTTAATAATCGGATTATTTATTGTCGGCAAATGCTGTGACAGATTTAACTTATCAACAAAGCGTCCTATGCCCGGTAATTTAGGGACTATATTTTGGGAATTAATACTACCTTGATAAGATAAGATTAAGCTTTCATCGGTTATTTCTTCTACGACGATGGGTAACAAAGCGTTTGCTAATTGTTGTTCTAAAGTCTCTTTAACTAACACAGCTAAAGGATGCCCGTCATCTGCTAATTGTTGAAATAACTCACTCCAAGAAGTCGATTCCACTTGATTCCCTTCATCTGCCTCATCATAAAAACTATTTCCATGTAGTTGAACTGCATCAATTTCTTCCCATGAACCACTATGACTAGTATCAACAGTGATTCTTACTCCTTTGACAAGATAATCGGTTTGGGTAAAGTCAACTTTAAAATCAACTGGTGTACCGGGCTGACTCGTATCCACTCCAGTCCAAACATTATGATAGGTATTACTAGTATCAAGAACTTCAATTTTAGTGACAAAACCGTTGCCATAGGTTTCTCGGATAGTAATACCATCAGCATAAACAGGGGTATCAAAGCCTAATGTTAGGTATTCTGTCGTTCCATTTGCTGGACTAGGTGCCCATGCCGTACTGCGATCGCCGTAAGAGAAGGTATTGGGTTCTCCTAATGTTTGTTCGGCTGACCAACTATTACTACTGTATTGAGAACTATAATCAATCACTTGACTTGCATATTGAGAGATACTATTTTGAGTGATTGGTGCGTCATTTACGGTAACGATATTTTCAGAAGATTGCGATTCAGTCATAGTTTTTACCTCTTTATGCTGAGACAGTTGAAAACATTGACTCGTGAAAAACTCTGTCCGAAAACAGACTATTTCAACAAACTAATCAAACTACTTTCGCTTTCAAGCCCACCTTTTTAACTGTTGATACTTATTAGTTTTTTTTTCAAAATAGAATTAAAGTTTTTTCTCTTATCCTATAAATAATTTACCCTTATTCAATAGCCATTATCATAGGTGAATATACTAGAATCGATTTCATTTTTGTCATTTTCAGGGTTTTTGATATTTAAAAAAAAATATGTATGTATAGTAATATTCAGGAGGAAATGGGGATAACTATTCAGTAAAATTACTGAATTTATTAATAAAATGTATTTTTGAATATCCGTTACCAACAAATGTAGTGTTTTAATGTTTGCTTAATTCAGCTTACAACTCTGGAGAGGAATTGGCGATCGACTCTGTTAAAATTGCCATAATTAAGATCACAATGGTGGTGGATTAGGGCTAATTTAAAATTGAGTCATAAAAGTGGTGATTTACTGTTTGTCTAAGCCACCCTACAACCATCTACAACGACAGTTTCAATGAAATTATTGCTGACGATTATTTTAAATTTTCAATGGTTAAGTTTAAATCGTCGAAACTATTTATATTGGCTATAACCACACTTAATTCCTGTAATTGTTGCTCAGAAAAGTTTTGCAAAGAATCGAGTAAATCAGTCGGAATTTTGCCTAATTTTCCTTCAAGAATATTAACAATTAATTTGATTTGTGATTGTCTTCCGACTTCTAATGCTTCTCTGGTAGCTCTAATTATTGAGCCACGTTGATCTTCTAAATATACCTCTTGGTGATGCAATTCATCTAACTCTTCCTCCGTAAAATTGGCTAAATTCGCTATGTTTAATGCTTGTTTTATTTCTTTTATTTTTTCCATACTTTTGGGAATCATCTCTAAACTGGGTGCTTCTTTAATAAAATAGATCCACTTATCACTTATGGTTTCTAATTCGTCTAATTTTTGCTTAAATTTTGGTAATTCTACAAACACCATTTTTAATGTTTCATCAGGATATTTCATTAATCTTTTTTCCTCTCTAAATGTCCAAAAAGTAATCACATCTGAGTTATTTTCAAACATCTCAAAATCAACAATGGTTAGGGCAATTACTGGTTGTAGATGACTATATCCTTGTCCAGATTTTAGTTGATTACTATAGGTTTTTGCTAAGTTGTAAACAATTCTTTTTTCAAAGGCTTCCACATTAATTACCTGCATTTCAATAATCACTTTTGATTGATTATCTAACACTGCCCTCACATCTAAATAACTGTCTTTGAGAATGGGGGTAGCTGGGGGATTATAGGGGTTAATAATTTCTAAGTCTTGAATAGTTTGATTGCCTTGATAAACAATAGCATTAAGAAAGCTAATTAAAATATCTTTACTTTTGTTACTGCCAAATATTTTCTTAAAGGCAAAATCTGTTTTTGGACTAATAAATCTCATAGTTTTATTCGTGATTATTTTAAGTTGTTAATGATTGAGTTTAAATCCTCGAAACTATTAATATTGAGTATGAATAAACTTAATTCTTGTAATTGTTGTTCAGAAAAGTTTTGTAAAGAATCGAGTAAATCAGAAGGTATTTCGCCTAATTTACCTTGAAGAATATTAACCATTAAATTAATTTGTCCTTTTCTTCCAGTTTCTAATCCTATTTCTATACCTTCTTTTTTAGCTTTAATAGTTGAGCCACGTTGATCTTCTAAATATACCTCTTGGTGATGCAATTCGTCTAATTCTTCTTCCGTTAAATTTGCGAAATTCGCTATATTTAAGGCGTGCTTTATCTCTTGTATCTTTTCCATATTTTCGGGAATCATCTCTAAACTGGGTGCTTCTTTAATAAAATAGATCCACTTATCACTTATGGTTTCTAATTCTTCTAATTTTTGCTTAAATTTTGGTAATTCTACAAACACCATCTTTAACGTTTCATCTGGATATTTGATTAATTTCTTTACCTCTCTAAATGTCCAAAATGTAATCACATCTGAGTTATTTTCAAACATCTCAAAATCAACAATGGTTAGGGCAATTACTGGTTGTAGATGACTATATCCTTGTCCTGATTTTAGTTGATTACTATAGGTTTTTGCTAAGTTGTAAACAATTCTTTTTTCAAAGGCTTCCACATTAATTACCTGCATCTCAATAATCACTTTGGATTGATTATCTAACACTGCCCTTACATCTAAATAACTGTCTTTGAGAATGGGAGTAGTAGGAGGATTATAAGGGTTGATAATTTCTAAGTCTTGAATCGTTTTATTTCCTTGATAAACAATGGCATTCAGAAAGCTAATTAAAATATCTTTACTTTGGTTACTGCCAAATATTTTCTTGAAGGCAAAATCTGTTTTTGGACTAATAAATCTCATAGTTTTATTAATGATTATTTTAAATTTTTAATCCTCTCTTCATAAATATTTTAGCAAAGTTTTTTATACTACATTCTTATAGCGTTTTTCACATTATCTGTCTTCGGCGAGAAGACTCCCGTTAAAATCGTTGATTTAACGTTGAGAGTAGTCAACAGTATTAACTCATTAATCAATACAGAATAAGGGCATAATATATTATGCCCCTACATTCATTCGTGTCAACCCTTCGCTGCCTTCCTTCGTCAGGGCTTCGGCTCAGGGCAAGCTTAAGCTCAAATCATCTGCACTAAACAGGTTTCATAACCCACCTTGAATTGAAATTCAAGGCTAATAAGTATCGTTTAATAAATTAAACTGGATTTAAACTTAAAACCCAACTAAAATTTCGTTCACCTGGATAAACACCAAACGCTATAAAGGGCTATGAGAAGGAGATTTGTTATCATCCGAGATTTCCTCACCAATAGTATGAATCGCACCACTATTAGGATTAATCAAATTATCCGCTAATTGTGGAGTGAGATTAATTAATTTCTAATTCAGGAAAAGGTAAACTGTTAAAGAGGAACAAAGGTTGACAAAATGAGCAATATAGGTGACATTATTAATGGCTAATGAAGATTAAATACCACATAATTAGGGTTGAGAGTGATGAGTCCTAGAAAACTATCCGATAGCGATCGCCAAGAAATCTTAAATCTTTACTGTACCACCAACGAGACAACTTCTACTTTAGCCACTCGTTTTGGGGTAAGTAGTTCGACTATTAGTCGTTTTCTCAAGAATAATTTATCAACTTCAGAATATGAAGATTTAATTCAAGAAAAACGTCTTGCCCGTAACCCTAATTATCAAAGTGAAGATAACGAAGATGACTATAGCGATGAGGAAGAAAATCAAAATCAGACTCGACAATTATCCCTATCTGTTGACGAATTTGAGGAGGAAGATAATCAGGATTCTTCAGTTAAAACTCCAGTAGAAACATCAACAAAAATTGAAGCAAAAGATAGTCAAGCTCATTTAGAGGAAAACAATGATAATCAGCCTGAAGTAGCAGAAATCACCGTTAATCCTCAATCTATTTCTCAATCGTCTGACACAGAAGATAATGAGCAGAAAGACAGCGAATTTGCCCCACAAGAAGAAGAAAATGTGATTAATTCTTCATCTACATCTATAATCTCTGATTTAGCAGACAATCAGGCAGAAGAAACAGAATTTATTTTAGAAGATGAAAAAGAAGATGAAAAAGAATATTTATCGACTCCTTCGATGACAATGACAGACAATGAGGAAATTTATCTAGATGAAGCGGAAGATTTAGAATCTGTAGATGCCATTAAAGCGATGTTTGGGGAAGATATTGATGATGAAGATGATTGGGAGGAAGAGGATTGGGATGAGGATGATGAGGTAATTTCTGAAAAAATTGTCCCTTATATTCCTGATGAGATTAGAGTTTTGCCTCTTTCTCAAGCTGTTTTTCCTCGCAAATGCTACTTAGCAATCGATCGTAGTTCAGAGTTGATTACTCGCCCCTTAAAGGATTTTCGTGATTTAGGCAAAATTCCCCAAGAGGAAACTCAACAACAAACTCTACCCATTTTTGACAATCATAAAGTTGCTAAACGTTTTTGCGATCGCCGAGGTAAAATAATTAAACTACCAAATGGCAATATTTTGCAAAAAACCTCTAGTTATCTTCATGCAAAAGGAATTACTCGTTTATTAATTAATGGTAAAATTTACAGTTTATTGTGAATTGCTTAATTGAGATTATAATTAGAATGACAATATTTAAGTAATCCTTGACAAGAATCTAAAAGTAAGTCAATCACATAATTAAAGCCAGATTCACCGCCATAATAAGGATCTGGTACTTCTTTATCTGTATGTTGAGTGGCAAAATCACACATTAATTTAATTTTATCCTGATATTGACCTCGGCGATCGAGCATTAAAATATTCTGATAATTATACTTATCCATTGCTAAAATTAAGTCATAAAATTCTAAATCAAAATCTTCTAATTGACGTGCTTTTCCCTTTAACTTAATGCCTCTTTTTCTAGCGGCAGCTCTCATTCTAGCATCAGGAGGAGAACCAATATGATAACTAGATGTACCAGCAGAATCGCAAATAATTTTATCTTTTAAACCCTCTTTTTCAATTAAATAATTCATAATATTTTCTGCCGAGGGAGAGCGACAAATATTACCTAAACATACAAATAATAATTTAATCATAGAATTTTGAGATCATCTCTAATTATGTTTGAATGCTGGTTAGTACTGAGAAGAATAAATTTGAGAGTTTATTTACTAACTATTTTTCAAGTTAATATTCAAAGGAAATTGGTGCAAAAGCCAGAAGGCAGAAGGAGATAAAAGTTAGTATATGTGGCAATTCAATGGATAAAACTATTTTATCCCCTAAAATAGCTTAATATCGCCATTTATTCTCCCTGAACGCTGCTCTCGTACGGGCTCAATAGTATTAAGCCCCTACCTACTCCCTATTATTAAGTATTTTTCTGCATGGGTGCAAGATTTCAGTTTTATAGCCCCGGAAGTCCAAAACTACCAGTTAATTCTTCCATTCTCACACGCATCGTTTCAGTTGATTTTTGATAAGCATCTTTTACCGCATCAGTAACCATTTCCGATAAGACACTAGAACCTTTGCTAAGGGCTTCATCCTTAATTTCTACGTTCAAAGGCTCTTGATTTCCGCTCATGGTGACAATCACTAAACCATCTTCACTCTGCCCCTGAATTTCCATCGTTTCTAATTCTTGTTGCAGTTGTTTCGCTCCTTCTTGAACTTGCTGTGCTTTTTGGAATGCGTTAGCAAGCTCTTTCATTTTACCTAAACCAAGTCCAAATCCTTTTTTTTGACTCATATTCTAAATTACAGTTTAACTCTAACATATAGATTAACAAACAAATTATAACTTTTACTGTCAAATAAAATTGACAAAGGAAAATAAAGGATATCAGCCCACGTCTTTAAGGGTAAAACTGAGATCTTGCACCTACCCAATAAATCTTTGGTGAGGAAGGACAAAGGACAAAGCACAAAGGATAAAGGCATAATAATTGAGATTAACTGTATTAAAATTGATTTTTGCCGTTTGTCAATTAAGTATTTATGTTCTCATGCAAGATCTCAGTAAAAGAAAAAAACAGCTTTACTCAGATCTTGCACCTAGGGTGAAAACTTGCCTGTGATGGGGAGTAATGAGAAATGTAGGGGCGATCGGGTAGGGCATTGGTGTCAACTTAAGCTCAAACCATCTGCGCTAAACAGGTTTCATAACCCACCTTGAATTTCAATTCAAGGCTAATAAGTATCGTTTAATAAATTAAACTGGATTTAAACTATTTAGTTCATTTTAATGAACGTAATCTATTAGCCTTGTCAATTCATTGCAAGGCGAGATCCTTCCTTAGTCAGAACAGGCTTCAGGCCTGAGTAATTCACCAATTCACCAATTCACCAATTCCTATGACTATTTTCTGCAAAAATCTGATGGTGAAGAACCGATTAACGCTAAAATCGTAACTTAAACTTAAAATAAGATAAAAATAACTATGAAAAATAACCCACTCAAATTATCGTTAACTCTGCTAATTAGTTTAAATTGGTTAACGGCAGGTTGTGGTAATCTGGGCACAACTAGCGATAACTCTACAAATAATCAAGGCACAAGTACAAATAATTCTGGTTTAGCAGATAGCTTAAAAATTGCCACTTTAATCCCTGTAACAGGAGATTTAGCTCCTACTGGGCAAACTATGCCTCTAGCGGCAGAATTAGCTGTAGAAACTATTAATGCCTGTGGAGGGGTTAACGGTAAGCCAGTAGTCCTAGTTAACGAAGACACTCAAACAGATCCGGCTTCCGGCACTGCGGCCATGACAAAGTTGGCTGAAGTAGATAAGGTTGCAGGAGTGGTAGGTGCTTTTGCTAGTAGTGTTTCCACTGCCGCCCTTGATGTAGCTGTGAGAAATAAAGTTATGTTGATCTCTCCTGGTAGTACTAGTCCCATATTTACAGAAAGAGCCAAAAAAGGTGAATTTAATGGTTATTGGGCACGTACTGCCCCCCCTGATAACTACCAAGCCCAAGCCCTTGCCACCTTAGCCAAAAAACAGGGATTTCAAAATGTTTCTACAGTTGTAATTAATAATGATTATGGGGTAGCTTTTGAGCAACAATTTGATCAAGCTTTCACTAAATTAGGAGGTAAAATTATAAATCAAGATAAACCAGTACGTTATGATCCCAAAGCTACAACCTTAGATAGTGAAGCCGCCGCCGCCTTTGGCAATCAACCTGATGCAGTAGCCGCAGTACTTTACGCCGAAACTGGTAGTTTATTATTACAGGCAGCCTTTAAACAGGGTTTAAGTAAAGGAGTAACCGTGTTATTAACTGATGGAGTTTACTCTGAAGATTTTACCAAACAAGTAGGTAAGACTGCTGATGGCACTTCCATTATTGCGGGTGCATTAGGTACAGTGCCGGGGGCAGACGGGAAGGCTTTAGCTGATTTTTCTGATCGCTGGAAAGAAAAAACTAAGGGCAAAGATATTACTGCGTTTGTGCCTCACACTTGGGATGCGGCGATTTTATTAATGTTAGCGGCGGAAGCATCGGGAGAAAATACAGGAGAAGGCATTAAGAGTAAAATTAGAGAAATTGCTGGAGGTGAAGGTACAGAAGTAATAGATCCTTGTAAGGCAATGGAATTGATTCGTCAGGGTGAAGACATTAATTACCAAGGTGCTAGTGGTAATGTGGATATTGATGAAAATGGTGATGTTGTCGGATTTTATGATGTCTGGAAAGTAAAACCTGACGGTGCTTTAGAAGTGATTGATAAAGTTACTCCTGTGACTGACTAAATCTCAGTTATAGGGCAATAGTTGGAAGTGGGCTTATTATAACATGATGTAATAAGCGTGCCGCAAAGCGGATCTCTTCGAGATCGCCCTAAATAGATGTCTGAAATATCCGAACCAGTTGTCTCCCAACTTAAAGGGCGATCGCCTTCGGAGGTTGGGTTTCGTGCCTGACCCTGTTGGCGAAATATTTCTTAACAATTCAGGCGATCGCGTATAATCAATCAATTCCAACACTCTCACCCGTTGCTTTTTGTTGGGTTTACTCACGTCAACCCAATGTATAATTGATATGGTTAATTGAGAAAGGGCGATCACACTAATCACCTTGATTTCCTCGAATCAAATAACGTACTTCTTCAAGCAAGACATTAAATCTTTGATCATTTTCTTCTTGTCTTTGTTTAAGCAACTCCGTATCGCGCTGACTTTGGGCTGCCAGTTGCAACAAAGCTTGAGATGTTATTCTCAAACCATCCACGGTATCCCTTATTTCGGTAATGCTTTCCCGCATTTCGGTCATACCATCTCGCATTTCGGTAATGCTTTCTCTCATCCCACCTACACTCGAAGCCAACTCATCAAGCATTTCATCTGTCCAACGTTGTACTGCCATTATCTCCCCTTAATCTTGCTCTATTTAACTTTTTCTATTTTACAATGGTGATCAGGAAGTGGCGTGGGAAGCACGATCGCTCTTACCCGTTGCTTTTTGTTGGGTTTTCTCACGTCAACCCAATGTACAATTGATATGGTTAATTGAGAAAGGGCGATGTCTCGTTGCCCATAAACCCAAAATCTTGAAAGGGCGATCGCCAATAAATAGATGAATTCATCACCTATCATCTTTTATTATTAGTTCTAATATTGAGTTTTTTTTGTTTGAGAACCGTATGTTTAGCTATCGCCTCGAAATCTCGGTTACAGTGATAGAGAGTTAAATTATTTTCGCTCGCTATTATGGCGATCGCTAATATAAGTTATGAATTATTTGGGAGATCGCTTTTGTAGGTTGGGTTAAGGGACGCAACCCAACACCCTCAACGGTAACTCTCTGTGGGGTTTCCTTTGTTAACCGAACAGATAATAAACCAATCGACAACGAAAATTAGGCAATGCGATCGCTCGTTTTTGTTGGGTTGAACAAAGTGAAACCCAACCTACAATGGAATTTATTTTGATTTCTGTAAGAAGCAAAAGTCAATCTTTTACTGAGATCTTGTTTACGTTGTCCTGCTAATCTTTATGAAGTTAGCCAACATGAAGACATTTTAACCCAAACCGCCTCAATTTTAGAATTTATAGACAATGGACAATTACCTCTCCTTGGAAGGAAGAGGATTAAAACGAAGGAAGTTTTTCTGAACTAAAATTTGATATTTTAAGTAAAAACAAAATTAGCATCTGAGATAAAAGTATTAGACAACTGAGCAATATCTTGTCCGAAAGCCGAAATAATAACATTTCGTCCTTGTTGCGCGTAATCCCAAAGCTCCCCTTTATTCTCTAAACTTAAATCAGTGTTGGCAAAACCAATTTTATCGAAATCCGCAGAAAAGTCACTGATTAGATTGGCTTTTTCAGGAATTGCCTCTTGATCTTCAATCAGATAAACTAAATCAGAACCAGAGCCAGTACTGATTCTGTTTCCACCCTCTCCAGAACCGGCAAATAAGGTGTCGTTATCTGAACCTAGAATGATACGGTTATTCGTGCCAACAAAAACAAAGTCATCGCCTGAACCAGTATCGATACGATTACCATAACCTTTTTGGGACACATCAATCAGATCATCACCACCACCAGTAAACAATATTTGTTCTTTTCCGCCAAAAAGTTGGTCATCAAGGAAAGCACTATCGAAATCGTCTTGCTCAGGACTACCAAAAACTACTCTAGGTAACTCGCGTTCAACTTCATCTAAGACAGTATCATCTCGGAAGTTAAGATTTTGAATCCGCTCATCTTCTTCAATGGGAGTATCAGCAATATTAAAAGGGGTAAAAGCATAGTTACTAGAAACATAATCGGCAACGGATTCTTGCTCAGTAATATTAATTTCAAATAAACTGTCTCCTAATTCAGGAAAAGGATAGTCATCGCCGCCATCAGCGAGAAAATCTAGGGTAACTAGACGAATTTCCGCATTAGCATTTTTGGTTACTAATTCGCCATTTTCCACTAAAACGATTTCATCACCAAAAGAATCATTGACTAATAAGGATTGTACTCGTTTACCCTCGGTGGCAATTGTACCATCTTCCTTAAACTCGATCGCTTGTTTATTACTGTCAAAACTAAAGGCAAAGCCACTAATTTGAGGGAAAGTTCCTATTTCAGTATCACTATAGTTAGCGACAGAATGTTCAACAATTTGCTCAAACTCAGCACCCGTTAAAGTTAATAAAACCAAGTTATTGTTAAACGGTGAAACATCTTCCACATTCAGGTTTGTAATGTCACCTATTTCGATATTACTGCGAATAGAACCACTATTAAACAAGCTAACATCAACACCAGAATCAAATTCTCCGGCAATCTCTAAGTGGGCATCGGCTACTAAATTACCTAGATTTGTTTCTTCGGTGCGAACATCTGTTTCCCCACCATTAAGGAAAACATCAGTTTTACCCAAGAATTGTTCAAAATTGATTTCATAAATAGTAGTTGTACCACTAACTTCATTCGCTACTACTAACAGAGGATCGCCATTAGGACTATCTTCAGCAGGAATAAAGGTTAAACCTTCAGGAGCCAAATCACCCGTAGCCGAGTTAGTTTTACCACCTTTTTGAACAGGAATAAACTTGCCGTTTTCATAAACAAAGTTGCGATTATTAAAGTATTGGAAAAATTTAGGATCAGAAGGGTTAGTAATGTCATACATCATTACACCCCCGACACGTTCTAAACCAATGAAAGCATAAATTTTCTCCTCAATAGTACCAATAGTAATACCTTCGGGTTCAGGTCCTTTGTTATCTGATCTATTTTCAAAGGAGTTATTATTATCGTTATCACTGTTGAAAAAGTCGGCTAAATCTTGAGCGATAATTTCTTCAAAATCAGCACCGCTATCAAATACTAAGTTACCGTTTTCGTCAATAATAGAAAATGAACGAGTACCGTAACTTTGCAAACGATCGTAATCTCCGTCACTATCGAGATCGCCGTTAATAGTAGAAACTCCTAAACGTCCTAGATTTTCCTCATTTTGTAAATCTTCAGCATTGGGAAAAACTACAGGATCTAGGGTTAAATCGGCAACTCGTTCATCTTCCCCCCTGTCATCTCCTTCATTGGCAATTAAATAGTAAGTTATACCATCTACAGTATAAGAGGCGATCGCATCGGGCATATACATTCCATACACAGGCCAGTTATCAATATTAATACCGTCATCCTTATCACTGGGATCTATAGCAGTACTTTTGTCAAAATTAACAATACCTAGTTGTACTTGTTCTGCTCCTGCTTCTAAACCAAAATCATTATCATTGAGTACCGCTAAACGTCCATCATCTAATATGGCTAATCCTTCGGGTTTATCTGAGGGTAAATAACCAAGAGAGGGTAAATTAGTAACTTTGACTTTATTAACGGTATTAATGTCAAGTTTAGCTAAATCGTCAGGAGTCATCGCCTCTAAAGTTGAGCCTTGAATTTGTCCTCGAATTTCGCCACTAGGTAATCTTTTAGTATGAATATTAAAATATAGTTCAACATCTTCACCTGCTTCAGCATTACGTAAAGAGTTAACAAAATTACTGAAAGGAGAACTAGAAGCATCGTCTTGATCCCATATACCGCTAAAAGTAGTTGAACCGTCAG
>CAJHXH010000253.1_pt1 | contig 27736 bp, 24 predicted proteins | sample 9198571 | NCBI WGS metagenome assembly CAJHXH01 (sample SAMEA7708301, study PRJEB35096) | sediment metagenome | biome: marine neritic benthic zone biome [ENVO:01000025]; feature: sediment [ENVO:00002007]; material: shallow marine sediment [ENVO:03000034] sea grass bed [ENVO_01000059] ... | reverse complement strand
GTATTTTCTTCAAGAATAACAATCACTTCCACCTTTGCACCTTGAGGAAAATTAGTATCTTGGATTTCGATTCTACCATCAGATTGAACGAAGGTAGTTTGACGAATTGCTTGAGCCATGTTTGCTTTAGAATTTACTAATAATCATGTTTAAATCATATCATCTTATTTTAAATCTGGTAATTGATAAATCCATTGTTGAATTTGTCTATCAGTACATTGAAATAAAGTTCCTGAATTTGCCGAAGATGGATTAACTTGTGCTAATACAGCAGAAGAGTGGAGAGAGAAAATGACAAGAAACCATCTTTATTGCTAAAGTTAAACGGATTAAGCTTAATGAATTAAAATGATTTAATCCTTTTGATGTTTTGGAAGTATAATAAAAAGGAGATCGCTCTTTTGGTTGGGTTGAGACACAAAACCCAATTTTAATTATAATATTAAGTTAGAGAAGGTTTTAGTTTAGTATTATTAAGATGGGTAAATTTGTCTCATCTTATCAATAAAGACTATGATTTGAAAAAGTCATTTTAAAAAAGCAATATCCTCTTTAGAAGTTGTTTGATAAGTTTCAGATCCCCCTAAATCCCCGTAATAAGTAAAAATAAGACTATGTTAAAAACATTTAATGCTTTATTAAAAAATAATTCTATCCAATGGCTTGATGAAACTCCCATAATGGAATCAGATTATTTTGTGAAAGTTCATATTACTTTCTTAGAAAAAATAACAAACAATAAGACTAAACCTAATGGTCAAAAAATGGCTGAAGCATTAAGAAAAATATCCAAAAATAATAATTTTGCCAATATTGATCCACAACAATGGCAACAAGAAAATCGTCAAGATCGTACACTTCCTAATCGTGATTAAATTATGTTACTTGATAGCAATATTATCATTTATGCGTCACAACGAGAAAACGAGTTTTTAAGAGATTTTATTGCTCAAAATTTCCCCTATGTATCTGCCATATCTTACATTGAAGTATTGGGTTATCATAAACTAACTGATGAAGATAAAATTTATTTTGAGGAATTTTTTAATGCTTCTCAAATCTTACCCATTTCCCAAGCCGTAATTGATCAAACAGTAAGATTAAAACAAATAAGAAAAATGTCTTTAGGAGATGCTATTATTGCCAGAACGGCTTTAGTTTATGATTTAACTGTTGTTACTAGAAATACCGAAGATTTTGATTGGGTAACTGAATTAAAATTATTTAATCCTTTTGATAGTTTGGAAGTATAAGAAAAAGGCGATCGCTCTTTTGGTTGGGTTGAGACACAAAACCTAAATCAAGTATATTAAATATAGAATTAATTATAATACTAACTTAATCACATGAAACTAGAAGATTACTTTACTTTTTTATCTCCCGATGATATTCGACTCAAAGGCACAAGAGTTGGAATTGAAACTATTTTGTATGAATATATCTATCATCATCAATCTCCCGAAACAATTGCGAATATTTATACTAACTTATCCCTAGAACAAATCTATGCCACAATTCTTTACTTCTTACACAACCAAGAATCAATAACTAAATATATGACAGATTGGTTAAATTATTGTCAACAATCAGAACAACAGCAAACAGAAAACCCACCAGATTATATCATTCGACTTCGCCAACTCAAAGCCAAAGAGGAAATGATAGCATAGTGAATATTCAGTACCTTATAGATGAAAACTTACCGCCTTGGAAAAAAAATATCATGGGATCATTTTCCCTCAAAAGGAATAAAAACTCATTACTCAGTACGGGCTTAATATTATTAAGCCCCTACATTACTCATTACTCCACCTTAACCAAAAATTTTAAAATGAAACAGCCCTGCTTTTGAAGGGGGGCTAGGGGGGATCAAAATCGAATTTAATGATTTTTCAAACATCGTCTAAATTAATTCTTCATTCTAAATTCTAAATTCTGCATTCTACCACTAGGTATTTTCAGCAGAAAAATCAACTTTAGCATAAATATCTTTGAGAGTAATTTCAAAAAAAATAGAATTTAAAGATAATAAAGTATTTTCCCCTTGATATTCAGAAAATAACCATTCATTGTCATTTGTTTTGCGATAATGTTCTACATAAAAAGAATATTGATCTATTAAAATATATTCTTGGAAAGTTGGGATAGTCCGATAAGCAGCAAATTTTTCCACTAAATCATAATTTTTAGTAGATTTAGATAACACTTCTGCAATAATCAGGGGATTAGTAATGGTATCTCTTCTACCTTCTTGAAATTGCAACTTACCATGAATTATCATCACATCAGGATAAGTATAAATTTTTTTATTAGGTATCCATAATCTTTGATCAGTAATAAACACTTGATATGGTTGACTTTTAAGTATAAAATTTAATGCCCCAGCTAAGTTAAGAGCAATTTGATTATGATTTGGTGTTCCACCTGTCATTGCTACAATTTCTCCATTAATATATTCATGTTTTTCTTGAGAATCTATTTCTAATTCTAAATATTCTTCAGTGGTGTAATAATGTTTGTCTGTAAGTAGCATAATATTAATTATTAAATGAGTAAAAATTAATAGTAACAATTTTATTGTTGATTTTTGACACAGGCAAAATGCCTCTCATCCATTGACTTTTATAGAACCCTATTAAATTTTGACAAAAATTAAGAAATAAGGGGCTGAAGCCCTTACTACAAGCCTAAAGTTAACCCTATCCAGCTTAAGGAGCGAATATTCCTGAACATTTTGCCTTTTTTAGTCTTTTTTACATTTTAACTTAATCTCAAAATAAACTATAGTAAATAGGTGTTGAGCGATTTCTGAAAATAGAAATACCATTCATTATCAATAAACTCTTGTATCTGTTAAGGTTAGGACATGGTAAAACTTTCTTTCGTCACTCGTAGCAAAGATTTCATTTTTGAGTTTTGACTTTTGCTATTTTCCCTATTCTACTATTAAGTAGATCAAACTAAATAAAAGAAAGTTTGTAGGGGCTTAATATTATTAAGCCCGTACCTCTTTAGAGGTATGGAATCCTTAATCAAGGTAAATTTTAGATGTAAGAAAAAGAAGTTTGTAAACTTATTAAAGAATTAAAAAATAAAATAATTAGGAATTAATATAATTAGATAAAAATCTTAATACTGTATAATTAACTATGGATTTTAGTACTGCTTTACCCACTTTTGTTGTCACTTTGCGAGAAGGATTTGAGGCGGCTTTAGTGGTAGGAATTGTCGTTGCTTGTTTACAAAAAGCTCAACAGTCTCAACTATATAGATTTGTCTATCTCGGAGTTTCGGCGGGAATTGTCGCCAGCATCGTTGTGGGTACATTTTTGTGGAGTACGGTGCAAGGAGTATCCGCCAGCGAAAATTATTATGCCCCTGTGATTCAACAAGTATTAGAAGGAATTTTTGGTTTAATAGCGATCGTCATGTTAAGTTGGATGTTAATTTGGATGAGTCGGCAGGCAAAATCCCTTAAAGGAGAAGTAGAAGGGGCGATTAACTCAGCTTTAAAAAATAAAAGTGCAGGTAGAGGAGTATTTTTGTTGGTTTTTATTGCCGTACTAAGAGAAGGATTTGAAACAGTTTTATTTATCGTGGCCAAATTTCAAACCGAGATAATACCGCCTTTTATTGGTGCTATGTCCGGCTTAATTTTGGCTACCGCTATGGGCTGGGCTTTATTTTATTGGGGGATTAAGATTAATATTCGCCTATTTTTCCAAATCATGGGTATTTTTCTCTTATTAATTGTTGATGGTTTAGTCATTGGTGCTTTAAGACATTTTGATGCTGGGGTGAATATTCTGGGCAATTTAAACCCAAGCTATAGTAGTTGGTGTTTATTTAGTGAAGGGGCTTGTCTGTTGGGGCAGAAAGTGTGGGATGCTACTAATATTTTACCCGATCATCAATTTCCGGGGATTTTGTTAAAAACTCTATTTGGTTACCGAGATCAAATTTATACAGTGCAATTAATAGCCTATGGTTTATTCCTCGGCATAGTTGGAGGTTTATATCTTTCTAGTTTAAATCCTAAATCTTCTTCTGATTAAAATTAGCCAAAATCTCAACAAAAACCTTGAGCAATTATTGCAAATACATTTTTAAGTATAAAAAGGCATATCCTAACCAAAGCTACCAAATCCGGATAAACTCTTAACTTATTACTTATTACTTATTACTTATTACTTATTACTTAACCATCACCAGCTAATTGACGTATTGAATCTGCCCCTAGTTAAAAAACCTTCCACCAACGACGACTACCATCAGGAAAAATAGTTGTCCAATTTACTTTAGCAGACTGTAATTGTTTTTGGTTAAGTTTAGCATTGCGTAAATTAGTACCACATAAATTAGCATCTTGGAGATTAGCATTAGTCAAGTCAGCACCAGTTAAATTTGCCCCTTTCAAATCAGCATTTTGTAAGTTAGTTTTAGAAAAATAAGCCTGAGTTAAATTAGCATCCTGCAAATTAGCATCCTGCAAATTAGCACCATAAAAATTAGATTGAAATAAATTAGCCGAAGGTAGAGTAATTGCTTGTAAATCGGAGTAGCGAAAAATAAATTTATTTAACTTAATCCCTTGTAAATTAAGATTACTTAGATCTTGTTCACTAAAATCCTTTTTACCGTTACGGTAAGCAGTTAAGAAAGTTTCTTCAGTCCATTTTATCGATATATTTTTACCACTTTTACTTATTTTTTGTTTTCTCTGTTTAACTGCCTGTTCTAATTTTTTAGTAGCAGAGGTGTTACTGGTTAATTGTGAATTAGTTTGCTCAGTTGAAGTAACTTCTGTTGAGGTATTATCATTTTCAACTTTTTCTGTAGCGACAGCTTTTCTGGAGGACAGATTTTCGCTTAAACTCTGCTGAAATCCAGATAAGTCAAGGGCTTTCAATAATTCATCGGCAGTTTTAAAACGCTGACGAGTATCAGGATTTAACATCGTACTGATAATTTTGGCTAATTCATTACCAATAGTTACCTCTTTCTGCCATAATAATTCTCCTGTATGAGGATTTCGATCGAATTTTTTCGGGGATTTGCCAGTAAGCAAATAAACACAAGTAGCACCAAGGGCATAAATATCACTGGAGTAAATCGGACGCATGGCTAATTGTTCGGGGGGTGCATAACCCATTGTACCTACAGCAAACTTGGTTAAAGCCGTTTGTCCAAAAGTTTTCGCTAATTGAGTGTTAACTTGATCTTTCACTGCCCCAAAATCAATCAGAATTAATTTGCCATCTTTTTTCCGTTTCAGAATATTAGCTGGTTTTATGTCTCGATGAATGACTTTTTGTGAGTGAATGTACTTAATTACCGGAGTCATTTCATCTAAAAATCTTTTGACAGCTAATTCGCCATAAACACCATTAGTTTTTATTTCTCTTTGCAAATTTTGACCGTTAACCAACTCTTGAATCAAATAAAAGTGTTCTCCATCCACAAAATAATTCATCAGCTTAGGAATTTGCGAATGACTGATTTTTCCCAAAGTTTTTGCTTCTCTTTCAAACAAACTTAGAGCCATTTTAAAAGCCTGTTCTTCATCTGTAGCTGGACGTAACTGTTTAACTACACAGAGAGAATTACCCACAAGAGTTAAATCGACTCCTACAAAAGTAGTACCAAAACCGCCCTTGCCCAATAATTTGATGACTCGATACTGTTGGTTTAAGATCAAATTAGAGCCACAGGCATTACACTTCTTCAACTTGGGATGATTCTTAGGGCTAGGACATTTAGGATTAACACAGTAGCTAATAATCATAGTTATTATACAGAAATCTTAAAAAATAGTTGATTAGTTTGGTGTTTACTTAATTAAAGTTAATAGTAAACATTTAACAGTTTTCTCGTTAAAAATAATTTAACTCCTCCCTCCTTTCCCCTAACACCGAACTCACGTTACTTATTTTAGACAAAACAACCAAAGCTGAAGGCACTTGGGCTGAATGTTCTGTGATGGTTTACCACCATCTTCTCCTACCATTAGGATAAATAGTACGCCAATTGGTTTTAGCCATTTTAAGTTGTTCTTCTTCTATCTTTGCTCCTTTAAGATTAGCACCACAAAGATTAGCTTCTTTTAAATTTGCACCAGTTAAGTTTGCCTCTTGTAAATTTGCTCCTTGTAAGTCGGCATTTTTTAGATTGGCTTTGTACAATTCCGCTCTACGCAAATCAGTCTCCCGTAAATTGGATTGAGCGAGGTTAGCACTAACAAAATTAGTTTTAGCAAGATTTGCTTTTTGTAGATTTGTGCCAATCAATTTAGTTTGAGAAAAACTAGCACCTGCTAATTTTAAACCTTCTAAATCCATTTCACTGAGAATTTGTTGACTAAAATTACGATGTCCTTGGGAATAATCTCGGCGAATCAACTCTGGTGTATATTGTATTTTTGGTTTAGGAGGAAGAGGAGGAGTTGCAATAGGAGTAATTTTTTTCTGGGGATTATTACGTTGTTCTCTTCTTTTTCTGATGGCATCGGCTAAATTTTGAGAAGTATTACTAGAGATGGTTATATCAGAGTTATCTTCTTCTTCAGTTTCTTTCCCAGTACGCAGATTAACCATACTACCAGCTAATTCTTGTTCATAAGGGACTAAATCCAATGCTCCCAACACTTCATCTGCCGAGTTATATCTTTTACGGACATCTAACTCCAACATCTTATTGAGAACTTTAGCAAAGTTATTACTAACCACCGTTGCTTTTTCCCATTCTAATTCTCCCGTCTCATTATCACATAAATCTTTAGGAGCTTTGCCTGTCAATAAATAAATACAGGTAGCGGCTAAAGCATAAACATCACTAGCATAGACAGGGCGCATCGCTAATTGTTCAGGGGGAGCAAAACCCATTGTACCCACAGAGATTTTCGTAAAAGCACTTTGAGGGCCAGAACTCATCAGTTGAGTGTTAACCTGATCTTTAACTGCACCAAAGTCAATTAAAACCAATCGGTTAGAGTCTTTTTCCCTGAGAATATTCCCTGGTTTAATATCACGATGTATCACTTTTTGTGAGTGAATATATGTCAAGACAGGAAGCATACTGCGTAAAAATTGTTTGGCAGAGGCTTCTTGATAAGTTCCACCTTTTTTCACCTCTTTTTCTAAATCTTTACCCAAAACAAAATCTTGAATCAAATAAAATTGTTGCCTTTCTTCAAAGTAGTCCAAGAGTTTGGGAATTTGATAGTGATTTAATTTAGCTAGAGTTTTGGCTTCTCGCCTGAATAAATCTAAGGCAGTACGATAAGAGTCAGGATTGGCAGTAGCAGGCTCTAATTGTTTAACTACACAATAACGATTTTTCTGAGCCATATCTACAGCTAGGTAAGTTGTACCAAAGCCACCCCTACCAATTTTTTTGATCGCCACATAACGTTGGTGAAGAACTAGACTCGAACCACAACTTCGGCATTTTTTGGTTTTGATATCGTTTTTGGCATCGGCACATTCTGGATTTAAGCAATAGATAACACTCATTCACTCTCGCTTCTCCTGGTGAGCAATTTAACTATTTATTGGGGGCGTATTTTTAGTTTGACATCTCCCCGCTCTAAAAAGACGGGGATTCTGTGGTTATTCCACCGGAAACAGGATGAATCCCATTTTCAAAGAGCCTGTCAACAAACTCCTCTCTGCCTTGACTATTAGCTAGTAATAGCTGTACAGTTACTTGCACAAACATGACGAGTTTAGTTCTAAAGCGCTTGGGTTTTTCACCAAATAGTTGTTAGTAGGGGCATAATATATTATGCCCTCATTAGATTCTCATCAGATGCTTTGAGCTTTTACCTAACAAAGCCTTTCTTGTTAGAACCCAATAGTTCAAGTTTTCAATGTGCTATACCAAACATTATAGACAATATTAAGGACAGAGGAGATTAAAAGCTCTTAGTTAACTCGCCTGCCCCCCTCTAAAACAAAGGGCTATCTCTCGCTCACGGTTTTTTCTCTATCTTAATTTTTACTAACGTTGTTTGTTTGAGATCTTGTACCAGTATATAAATAATTAAGAAAAGATGTTAGGAATTAGGTATTAGGTGGTAGGTTTAATCTTTTTCAACTATTTTAGGGATTAATAAAGGAATTAATCATATTTTAGGCAACTTTGATTAAATTTACTTGTATTTTCTTCACCTAAAACCTAAAACTAAATATCTAACACCTAATTAATCTATTGGATAGTTGACAGTTGAGGTGTTAATAGTTGATACTTGCTGGTTTAGTAGCAATAATTATTAAAATTTATTAACCATGGTGAAAAAATACGATATTTACGGCATAGGTAATGCCCTAGTGGATATGGAGTTTGAGGTAACTAATGAGTTACTAGCAGAGTTAAAGATTGATAAAGGTGTTATGACATTAATGGATGAGGAGCAACAAAAAAATATTATTGCTCAATTGCCAGAACCTTGCAAAAGCAATAGTGGTGGTTCGGCGGCGAATAGTTTAGTCGCCATTAGTCAGTTGGGGGGTAAGGGATTTTATTCCTGCAAAGTTGCTAATGATGAAACGGGAGCTTTTTATTTACAAGATTTAATTGACTGCGGTTTAGATACTAATTTAAGTTTGGATAATCGCCCTGAAGGAATTAGTGGTAAATGTCTAGTTCTAGTAACCCCTGATGCCGATCGAACCATGAATACTTTTTTAGGGATTACAGGAAATTTAAGTTGGACAGAAATTGACAAAACTGCTCTAAAAGATTCTAAATATTTATATATTGAAGGTTATTTAGTTTCTTCTCCTACCGCCAAAGCCACCGCCATAAAAGCCAAACAAATCGCTCAACAAGCAGGAATTAAAACTTCTTTATCCCTTTCCGATGCTAACATGGTAGATTTTTTCCGGGATGGTTTACTGGAAATCATTGGTGATGGAGTTGATTTACTGTTTACCAATGAAACTGAAGCTCTAAAAATGGCGAATACAGACAAAATTGAAGAAGCAATTACCTATTTAAAAACCATTGCTAAAACTTTTGCGATTACTCTTGGCAAAAAGGGTTCCATTATTTTTGATGGACAGCAATTAATTGAGATTGAGCCTTTTCCTGTAACCGCAGTTGATACGGTTGGGGCGGGAGATATGTATGCAGGGTGTTTATTATATGCAATTACTAATGGTTTAAATTGGGCAAATGCAGGCAAGTTGGCATCTGTGGCTTCAGCTAAGTTAGTTACCAGTTTTGGGGCAAGATTAAGTACTTCTGAACTAAAATCTATTTTGGCAGATGTTATAGCAGTTGACTATTAACAGTTGATAGTTGAGGTGTTGATAGTTGACAGTTGATTAAAAAATTTGTTAATAATAGTTCTTATTTAAACAAGATTGAATAAAATTAAATTAAATAAAATATTATTAATCAATAAAATTATTAATGACCAAAATAGTAATTATCGGTAGTGGCGTGGTGGGTAGTGCGATCGCCTATGAATTAAGTCATAACCCTGAATATGATATTACTCTACTCGATCAAAAAAATCCAGGTAATGGTTCAACAGGTGCGGCTTTAGGTATTTTGATGGGAGTTATTAGCCACAAAACCAAAGGTAGGGCATGGCAACTCAGGGAAATCGGACTACATCGATATAAAACTTTATTACCTAAATTAGAAGAAACTACTGGAATAAAAATTCCTTGTAATCGTCAAGGGATAGTTAAATTATTATTTCCTGAAGAAGATCTAAGTAAATGGGATGATTTGGCTAAAATTCGGGCGGAACAAGGCTATAAATTAGAAATTTGGGATACAAAACAATTACAAATTAATTGTCCAGAAATCGACTCTAAACAAGTCATCGGGGCAGTTTATTCTCCTGATGATTGCCAGATTAGTCCAGTGATTTTAACGAGGGCTTTAGTTAGAGGAGCGGCTTTAAATGGAGTTAAATGTCAGTTTGGACAGCGGGTTGAGAATTTTTTCCTGAAAAATAATCACTGTAAAGTTGTTAAACTTAACAATCAAGAAATTGAAGCAGACTGGGTAATTTTAGCTTCGGGTTTGGGAACATTTGAATTAACTCAATCATTAAATTCCCCTTTGCCCATTAAACCAGTTTTAGGCCAAGCTTTATTATTAAAAGACACTATCTTAGAAAAAGATACCAGGAAAAGTTTTCAACCTGTCATTACTGGCAGAGACGTTAATCTGGTACCTGTTGGCAATGATGAATTTTGGTTAGGGGCAACAGTAGAATTTCCTGATGAAAATAATCAGGTAATTGCTGATGAGGAATTATTAGATGATCTTAAACAACAGGCGATCGCATTTTGTCCTAGTTTAAAATCTGCGGCTACGATGATTTCGTGGAGTGGAAAACGTCCTCGCCCAGAAGGGAAACCCGCCCCTGTAATTGAAAAATTAGAGGGTTATGATAATGTCATTTTAGCCACCGGGCATTATCGCAATGGAGTTTTATTAGCACCGGGTACAGCTAAATTAGTCCAAGAAATGTTAGTTAGTTAATTTTTAGGGGCGATGCCATTCGCCCAGTTTACATTTACTAAAGTTCGACACTATCGGCATAGCTATAAATCTCAATTCCTAAATCTTCAGCTACGGGCTTGGCTCGATCGTCTATCATCGGAGAAATAACTAACTTACGATTAGCTTGTCTTTGATGGCGTTTTTCATAAAACGAAACTTTGCGATCGAAAGAGTACATATCAGATTTACTCATGGAAGATTTAATCTCACAGATAATCAACAAGCCATTTTTGATGATAATATCCAATTCTATTTGATCAGGTCTGCCAAAGACTTCCCCTTCATCATCATATTCATTGATATTCAACACTTCTACCCCAAAGGAATCTTCTAAGATACCTTTTAGTGCATTGCGGAAACTTGCTTCTGAATATAAACCCCATCTTGAACCTAAAGCCCCAATCGTACTATCATACTTTTTGTTCATTGATTTTATTTCAGCGAGTACTTGATCAAATTTGCGATCGGACTCTTGCCATCGACGAGCTTGTTCTGTCCATCTGCGATCGGACTCTTGCCATCGACGATCTTGCTCTTGCCATTTACGAGCTTGTTCTGCCCATTTTAAATGGTCTTCTTCTCGATTTCGTCTTAATTCTTCCATTATCTGGTTAAAACGATCCTGAGTTTCATCTTTGGGTGCATAGTAATTGGAAACTGTGCGAATGATAAAGTCTCGGATTTCACTATCTTCGGCAATTATTTGCGGTAATTGTGCTGTGATTAAGGCTTTGATTTCTGCTTCTGTCATAGCTGTAATTTTTTTCCTAAACTACTCTTATTGTAATCAATTTAAGGGCGATCGCCTTTTTAATTGTAGAAAGTAAGATTAAATGGCTAACAACTTAATGCGGGACATTGAACGCAAGGAAAAGGTGTTAGGTATTAGGGGTTAGGTATTAGGTTAAAAATAAGGATTAAACACACATAGGCTACTGATTTAAGCCTGGACATTTTACTGAGATCTTGCACGCAAACACATAAATACCTGAGGGGGTGACGACAAAGCTAAAAAGTAGATAGGTGTTAGGTATTAGGCATTATCAGCTAAATAAACAAATAAACAAATAAACAAACACCAAATAATAATCGGAGATACCCACTTCTATTTTTTTAGCGATCGTTCTTTAGGTTTGGCGATCGTTCTTTAGGTTTGGCGATCGCCTTAAAAATTTTGACTCTATGTCCTAACCTGAATGCGTAGTGCTATATCACTCTTTTTAGAATGAAATAGCCCTGCCCGTGTTCTTGATCAAAATAATCAAAGTTATAGCACCTCGCCAAGTTTGTGATAGACATTAATGGGAGATTTAGTTGCTACTTTTTATTTTAATTAATACTGAGATCTTGCTTGACTTACAAAAATACTTAATAGAGAAAGATGAAGAAATCAATTCTGATGCGGTTAAAGTCAAATATGATTCCTTTTGCCTTCCCCTTGAAAGGGGGATTAAGGGGGTTTATCTCACCAGAAATTTATGGGTTAGGTGCAAGATCTGAGTAATACATCGAGATGGCTGATTTAACAATGGTTAGAGCTTTTTTGATTACACTCTATTTCGGCAATAAAATCATTGTCCATTGTCCATTGTAAATTGTCCATTGCTATAGAGGTTACTTGAGAAGTTCTAAATCCTTGTAGCTTGAAACTGATTAATTATTAATTGTTGTACCTTCGCAACCGCAGGATTAAGCTCATAATTACGCCGTAGAGGATTAGATAAATAAGCTTCTTGTTCTTGTTTGATCATCGCTACATCTTGAACTACTAAATTATTTAGTAAACCTTTTGCTGTGCCAAATAAACTATTTTTAATCCAACGGCGAAACCAAACAGGTAATTTATGTAACCGCCAAAAAGCCTCAAGGGAAGTGAAGTGAATTAGATAAGCACGGGTAGTAGTCTCATTAACCGGGCAGAATAAACAGTAAATCTTAAAATCCTTACCAAGACTTGAACTCCAATGAGGATAAACATAGCTTACCGTTAAAGGTTCAGGATGTAAACGCCGAAGGGCAGGAAAAAATAATTGGGAGATTGACCAAATTTTATCGATGCGATAGTAACTTTGAGCCTCATATAAAGCATCAACCCTATCTTGATTAACATCTATTTTCTCTAAAGATGCTTCCGCCCATGCTTGGTAATTATCGTGCAAATGCCCATGATACATATCCATTAAATTTTCGATTAAATAAGAAAAATGTCCGGGGCAATCAATCACCGCAACACTGCTAATATAGTTTAAATGTTCCCATTCAGGTAAACCCATTGGTTGAATTTTATTACTATCACCATCACCCAGAAATAACCAAATAAAACCATCTAATTCTTTGACGGGATAAGACTTTAACTGACAACTGGGTAATTTTTGTTGAGGCTGTAAATAAGGGACAAAAGAGCATTTTCCGCTATTATTAAACCGCCAACCATGATAAGCACACTCAATCTCATTTTTAACCACTTTACCGTCACTTAACTTTACCTGACGATGGGGGCAACGATCTTCAAGGGCTTGGATTTCACCTTTCTCATTCCGATAAAGTACAATGGGTTGATGCCACAAAGTCACGCTAACAGGTTTATCTTTTACTTCGGCACTACTAGCTACCACATACCAATGATTAGGATTAATGCCACAGGTACGAATATCTGGTTTTACTTCTAAATTTCCCATGTGTTTCAGTTGAGGTGTTTCAGTTGAGGTGTTGACAGTTGATAGTTTATCAATAAATGCTAAATTTAATAATTATTCATCGTCAGTTAACAATGGACAATGGACAATGGATAATGGATAATTAACCTCAACAAAAAAGTTAGAGGCTTAAATCGGATTTTTTCCTTAATTATTATGACAGAAACTTTAATCTTAATTCCTTTGGTTACAAAGCAAAATCAGGGTTTAGAGCATCCCCCTTCAGAGGTTTTAAAATATTTATTATTTCGTTTTGACTACTTCAGGGGTGGGTAACTCCGAACTCGTTACCGATTTAGCTCAACTGCGATCGCTCAAAGTGGCGTGTTTCACCAGATACTATTCCCACTATTATAGAGAGATGTTTATTAAGTAAATTTTAGGCTAAATTAAGGAGAATAAAGGAAAAAAATCATGAAATTGTGGTGTTAACTTGTGGTAAACTAGACTAAATAAAGATAAAGAATAAAGCATAATTAAAACTTTTTTTAAATGAGTCATTCTACAGATATAAAAGCCTTAGCTAAATTAATGGCGGCAGATTTTAGCAATCAACAACAAGCATGGGATAATCCTCCTTTTTTTGCTCATATTCGAGTTTGTATGCGTCCTCTACCCGAATCTTTATTTGGAGGAGTAAGTTTATTTTTAGAGCAAGCTTATGACTTTTTACTGACTCAACCTTATCGTTTAAGAGTATTTGAAATTAAAGCTGTTAATGATCATATAGAATTAGAACATTATAAATTAAAAGAAGAAACCGAGTTTTATGGTGCTTCTAGAAATCCTGAAAAATTAAAACAATTAACTCTCAATCATCTAGAAAAAATGAATGGTTGCGATATGAATGTGGAATGGACTGGAACTCATTTTGAAGGACAAATAAAACCAGGAAAAGCCTGTATTGTGGTGCGAAAAGGCCAAGAATCTTATCTAGATAATAGTTTTGAAATTGACAGTGAAAAATTAATTAGTTTCGATCGGGGTAGAGATCTTGAAACAGATGAGTTATTATGGGGTTCGGTAGCAGGACCTTTTTATTTTACCAGGTTAACTAGCTTTGCTAATGAGGTGTAAACCTTAAGGGAAAAGTTAAAATACAACTATAAATTATACAATTTATAATCTTCCCCAGAAAATTAGAGGCATTCAATCGTAATCGCTAATTGTATAATTAAAAGTAAACCCCTTGAGAATAAACAGGAATGGAATAATCATGACGGAACGGGAATTTCAAACTATTATTGATAAACTAGACAATCTAGATCATAATAATCAATTGTTGTCAGAAAAAATTGAACTTTATCGTCAAGTTGGAGAAGCACAAATTACCTCCATTCGCTCCGAAATTTCAGCTTTTCAAGAAGCGAATAAACAGCAAATTGAAGCCAGTCAAAAACAAATCGAAACTAATCAAAAACAGATTGAAGCCTTCCAAGAAGCTAATAAGCAACAAATTGAAGCCACTCAAAAACAAATTGAAACTAATCAAAAACAGATTGAAGCCTTCCAAGAAGCTAATAAGCAACAAATTGAGTCTTTTCAAGAAGCTAATAAACAACAATTAAATGTGTCATTGGGTGTTTTAGTAACGGCGGCGGCTGCCATTCTAGCCAGTGTGGTTTTAGGGATGGCAAATTAAACTAAAGAAGATAAAAATAGTATAAAGTGTACTTTGAGATAGTTAAATGGCATTAGAATTAGTTACTAATTCCGTTAAATTTATTGCCACTGAATCTCTAGATAAAAATGGGGAGAAGGGAGAGATTTTAGTCTGGCAAGCAATACAAAAAAACTTTGCTCATCGAGAGTGTTTAGCTTATTGGCGTTATCCCATTTTTTCCCAAACAGGAAAACAAAGAAAAGAGCCTGATATTTTAATTGCTGACAAAGAATTAGGCTTAATTATCATTGAAATTAAATCTTTAAAGATTGAGCAAATTGTAAGTATTAATGGACATCGCTGGCAGTATCAAAACTTTTACACCAATTATGGTAATCCCTATCAACAAGCAGAAAATCAATTATTTACTTTACTTGAATATACTAATAAAGAGCCAATCTTAGCCAAAAAAATTATAGGTAGAGTGTTAATTGCTTTACCTTATATTAGTCAAGCACAATGGCAATATAAAAAATTTGATCAACTTCCCACTAATCCGCCCATTCTTTTCCAAGAAGATTTAGATAATCTAAATTTAGTTAGCGAAAAAATAAGCTCTAGTTTACCCGTAATTTATGGGAAAAATATTAATGAGCGACAATGGCAATTACTGTTATCAATTTTGTCAGGTAGCCCCGTTTTTGCCCCTCGTGAATATCGAGTTTTAGCTTCTCCTCAAAGTAAAGGCAAAATTTTAGAAAAACTGAGAAAATATAGTTATCAATTAGACTTAGAACAGGAAAAAATTGCTAAACAAATACCTTCCAGAATCCAAAGAATTAAAGGGATTGCTGGTTCAGGAAAAACTATTTTATTATGTCAAAAAGCAGCACATTTACATCTTAAACATCCTAACTGGAAAATTGCCCTAGTTTTTTTTAGTCGCAGTTTATATCAACAAATTACCGAACAAGTCGATCGCTGGTTACGCTATTTTAGTAATAACCAAATAAAATATCATGATTGTCGGCAAAATTTATTAATTCTTCATGGTTGGGGCAGTAAACAACAACCAGGATTTTATAGCTTTATTTGTCAACATTTAAAAGTAACTAAATTAAGAGTAAAAGATACCAGTAGTCAACAACCAAATGAGGCATTAGGCGAGGCTTGTTATGAGTTATTAAAAACGAGAAAAATACCCTGTTTATTTGACGCTATTTTAATCGATGAAGCTCAAGATTTAGTTGTTAAACATTGGTTATTTGAAGGAAAGCAACCTTTTTTTTGGTTAGCTTATCAAAGTTTACGGGCAGTGGATACGGTTAATCAACAGCAAAGAAGATTAATTTATGCCTATGATGAGATACAAAGTTTAGCTAATTATCATTATTTAACCCCTAGTGAATTGTTCGGCGAAAAAGTAGGTAATTTATTAACGGGGAAATATCATAATGAGATTAATAAAACAGAAATACTTAATCATAGTTATCGCACCCCTGAATCAATTTTAAATGTGGCTTTTGCCATAAATATGGGATGGTTACGCCCTTTAGGAATGTTAACGACTATTAATGATAAAACTATTTGGCAAGAAATTGGCTATCAACTTAAGGGGAAACTAGCGGTTAATCAGCAAGTAACTTTAACTAGAATTAAGCCAGTAAATAGTCATCCTTTAACTAAATTTTGGCAAGAAGAGTTAATTAAATTTAACACTTTTTACTCTCGCCAAGAAGAATTAAATTATTTAGCCGAATCGATTTTGCATAATCTTCGATTTGATGGTTTACGCCCTTGTAAAAATATTTTAGTAATTGTTTTGGGAAATTATCATGAAGCTCAACAATTGCAACAAGATACCGCTAAAATTTTAATCAAAAAAGGAATTGAAGTTTTTATTCCTGGTGAACAAAATAAGGCTAAATCAAATCATTATTATCGAGAATATTATCAAGAAAATCAAAATCAATTTTGGCAAGAAGGGGCGGTAACCGTGAGTAGAATTCATCAAGCAAAAGGCAACGAAGCAGATCAAGTTTATTTAATTGGTTTAGATAATATTGCTAAAGAAGAAGCAAATTTAAGTTTAAGAAATCAGTTATTTATTGCTTTAACGAGAGCAAAAGCATGGGTTAATCTTAGTGGTGTTGGTAAATATGTAATGTATGAAGAATTAAAACAAGTCATTGCTAGTGGTAATACTTTTACTTTTACAGTAAGAAATTTACCAGATAAACAATTAAAAATAAGTATTAAGGCAGAATTAATTAATCGGTTTGCTTTAGGTTGTCGAGATTTTGCCCAAATTGATTTAAGCGGTTTTAACTTAGAATCTATTTGCTTAGACAAAATTAATTTAATAGGGGCTAATTTATCTCAAATTAATTTAAGATATGCTAATTTACATAATGCTAAACTAATCAACACTAATTTAAGTAATAGTGACTTAACCGGAATAAATTTAACCCAAGCAAAACTAATTAATGCTAATTTAAGAGGAGCTAATTTAAGTAACGCTAATTTGCAAAGTGCCGATTTATCTTATGCCGATTTAACCGAAACAATTTTAGAGAATGTTAATTTTGAGCAAGCCGATTTAACTGAAACAATTTTACCCCAGCACTAAATACTGATAAAATTGTATATAATTGAGCAAAAAACCTAATTATTGCTTCTTAAATAATGAGTGTCAAAGTTAAATTTATTCCCGATAATATTACCATAAACGCCGAAGTGGGAGAACCATTATTGGATGTAGCCAGCAGGGCGGGAGTATTTATTCCTACGGGTTGTTTAATGGGTTCTTGTCATGCCTGTGAAGTAGAATTGGATGATGGAACTCCTATTTGTGCCTGTATTAGTGCGGTGCCACCTAATACCAAAGAACTAACCATTAACCTGTATGATGATCCTGTTTGGTAAACAATTAACAATTAAATTTATTTAGTCAATTATTTGATTCAACTTGTTGTAATCGCAACTTAGTCGGAAAAATGCCCCAAATTGTTTTAGTTGAACCACAAATTCCTCCTAATACTGGCAATATCGCTCGTACTTGTGCCGCCACAGAAACAGAATTACACTTAGTAGCACCGTTAGGATTTGAAATCAGCGATCGCTATTTAAAAAGAGCAGGATTAGATTACTGGCCTCATGTTAAACTATCTTATCATCTTAATCTTGATGAGTTTAAACAAGTTCATCAACAACGAGGAGGCAGATTAATTGGTTTTAGTGTCAGAGGCAAAGTCAATTATACACAGTGTCAATTTAGACAGGATGATTGGCTATTATTAGGCAGTGAAATTAAGGGATTACCGATCGAATTGTTAGCAGAATGTGACATTACCTGTTTTATCCCGATGAAAAGTACAAATGTTCGGAGTTTAAATTTATCTGTGAGTACCGCAGTGGTTTTATTTGAAGCCTTACGCCAGTTATCAAATTAGTGAAGACAAGTTACAATTGTCATCAAATTCTCACATAAGTTTTCTGGGAGGCATTTTTTTTGGCGAGATTAAGCTAGAATATATTGCTATTGGTGTTGCAATCTTATAACCTTATTTGCTAAAACTATAATAATCATTAAGTTGTAACCCCTAATTTAGGGAGCTTAATTAAACATTAAGAGCCAGTGTGAGGTATAAAAGAGGAGTAAAACAATGAAATTTTGGTCTATTTCGCCTAGTTTGATTCAAACTACAACTGCAATTACTTTAGGTATATTGCCTTTTCAGCATTCTGCTTCAGCTGCTTCTAGCTTTGCCATTTCTGAAGATAAACAATATTCATCTCGCCCCCAATTATTAGTAGAAAATATAGATAAAGTAACAATTTGGGCTAAAACTAGCAAAACTAATCAGCTGATAACGGACTTAAAATCAAATTCTGTACCAGCAGAGAAACCATCTACTTTTTCTGGTAATGAGAGATTAAACCAATTAAATAATTTAGCCAGTCAATCAACTCCTACATTAGTAGTTCTCGAACCTTCTCCTTCTCCATCTGAATCCACAGATATTGGCATTTCTAGTCCAGAGGATTTAGATACTAGCCCAAGTAGTGGAATTTATATTCCTGTAGAAACCTCTGAATTTAATGATTCTACTTCCCTTCCCATTCCCATTCAAGTAGAAGAAAACTATACAGAAGAAACTGAAGTTTCGGTTAATACTGAGTCTGATATTTCAACAATTAGCAATGGCATCCCCATTAATGTTAATCCTGTGGATAACCAAAATGTCACCAATTTATCGGATTTAGCTCAAAAAAATTATTCTGCTAAAGTCGATGTTGATAAACCTATATTAATCAATACTTTAACGGAAACAGCAACCACATCAGAAAGCCAAGAATTCGTCAGTACTTTAAGGCAAACAACAAATCCCTCTAAACAGGGAAATTATCCTTCAGTGGGGTTAAAAAGCGATGAAACTCAGCCAAATTCTATGGTTAGCAGTATTCCCATTCAAGTAGATTATTACAATCCGACAATCATTCCTTCAGCTGGAGACATGGTATCTCCAAGTTTACCTCAATTATATTCCCCCGACCAATATTTACCTGAAGGCGATCGCTCCTCCAAGGGTTATATGTGGCCAGCTAAAGGAGTGTTAACCTCTGGTTATGGTTGGCGTTGGGGTAGAATGCACAAAGGAATTGATATTGCCGCCCCTGTCGGTACTCCTATTGTAGCGGTGGCAGATGGTGAGGTTATTAGTGCAGGTTGGAATTCTGGTGGTTACGGTAATTTAGTAAAACTAAAACACGACGATGGTTCAATTACTTTGTATGCCCATAATAGTAAAATCCTTGTACGCCGAGGACAAAAAGTAAGGCAAGGGCAACAGATAGCCAAGATGGGTAGTACTGGTTTTAGTACAGGTCCTCATTTACATTTTGAAATCCATCCTCGTGGTAGTAAGGCGGCTAATCCCATCGCTTTTTTACCAGGTAAATAACCATAATTAGCAAAATTAATTTCAGCAACAGGGTAAGAGCCTGAAAAGGGGTGTTGGGTTTCGCTCGTTCAATCGAATCGATAAGTTTTCTTTCAACATATTTATTCGCTCAACCCAACCTACTCAGGCGATCGCCCTGATTATTAGAGCGATCGCATCGAAACAATCCAAATCCCGATCGCCCTTTTTAATTTCCACAATTCATAATTCATAATTCATCATTCATGATTCATAATTCATAATTGATCATTCATAATTGATCATTCATAATTGATCTTGCGATCGCACTCTGTTAAAGAATCAAGTTTAGCTAATAGCTTTAAGCCTTCTTCTGGATTTCCAGATGCAGCCATAGCTTTAAATCTTGTATGGGCATCAAATTCTGTTAAAGCAATGGTGGATAGTTCTTCCATCAGCTTATTAATACTTATGCCTCTAGTTTGAGCCAGTTCTTTTAATCTCGTATGTTTGTCGTGACACCTCTAAATCGTAATAAAAACTAGGACCAAATGATCCAATTAAAGCACTAACCAAAACGCTGGTATCAACTACAATTTTAGTTTCCATCGGATTATGATAGCATATATGCCACCATAATTAGGGAAAGTCTTGGTCGAAATGGGTGGTGTGTTTTGGGGATGAATGTGTTGGGTTTCAAGTTTAATCTTATCGCCGATTCAGAACAGAATAAACACCTCAATTAAAAGGCGATGTATTTGGGTTTGGGTGTTGGGTTTCAGGTTTGATATGATCGCCCTTAAAAGGATCATCACCACATCAAGATAAAAGACGGTGTGTTTTGGGTTGGATGTTGAGTATGAGTCGTAAAAGTGCGATCGCCATCAATCAAATTGTAGGTTGGGTTGACGCTCCGAAACCCAACAAAATATAACGCATGGGGGTGTTGGGTTTCGCTTAAACAATCAAATTGAGCCGTTTTCTCCACAATATTGATTCGCTCAACCCAACCTACGTGGCGATGCGATCTCCCTTTCAAAAATAAGATGCGTTTGCCCTGACGATCGCCCTTGATCATTTGAGGTTGATCGCCTTATATGTTATAATGAAAGCTACAAGAATTTTGGAGGCAAGTTATATGTGGTGGCGTTCTTCTCGATTAGATCGCATTGAACAGAATATGGAACAGATGCAGCAAAGCATACGGGAACTTGCCGAAATTAGTACAGCCACAAATCGTCGAATCGATCGCTTTGTTCAAGAAATGCGAGAGAGTCATAAGGAGCAAAGGGAGCGAACAGAACAGCTTCAACGGGCAATGGAGTATTTTTTGAGTAAAGATAGCTAAATATGAGGAAATAATTTAGGTTGGTTTTGAGAAATAATAAACGATCGCCCTTTACTCCATTCGTTGAGTTATAATGAACGATCGCACCGAATATATCGGGATTTGGTCGTGTCAAAGCGATCGCAGAATAAAATAGGATCAAGCAAAATCATAGTTAGCGTATCCTACCGAAATGTTATGGAGTGGGTGGTGCGTTCCCAAATAGAGTGTCATGTCGCAGCCACAATGGTTTCCAGGAACGCACCCTACGAGGCGAGCGATCGCCTGATACCCAACCTACTCAGGCTAGTGCGATCGCAAAGTTATCAGTAGTTACCGTAATTGTATGGGTGGTGCGTTCCCAAATACAGATCAATGTCGAAGCCACAATGGTTTCAGGGAAAGCACCCTACGAGGCGATGCGATCGCCCTGCGAAATAGAATAAAGATAAAGTGATCCCTCTTTACCACAGGAAACCCCACAAAAGTAAGCGATCGCAGGGGAGTGGGTTTGATGGGTGTATTCCTTTGAGTGGAGGGTGTTGGGTTTCATCCTTCAACCCAAGCTACGGAGGCGATCGCCCTATCTTGTTCAGAGAAAGAAGGGGGTGTTGGGTTTCGCTCGTTCAATCGAATCGATAAGTTTTCTTACAACATATTTATTCGCTCAACCCAACCTACGAGGCGATCGCCTGAATACCCCTCACATAAATCAAATCTAATAATATACATTTTTCATTGAAGAGTTCTAATAATTGCTCCTAATTTTTCCTGATAAATATTAATTTGATAAGTAATTGTTTTTATTAAATTATTAATTTCTTCTTCTACTCTTTTTTCCCTTAATTTTTTCACAATAGAAAACACTGCATAAACAAAACCAGCACTAATCATTCCTTGTCTTAAAGTAATTAAATCAAAGTTGAAATTGCTTAAATCTTGCCCCCATAATAAAATAATTATTCCCATAATAATAGAAGATGCGATCGCTCCTATTTCTTTTTTTGACCATAAAAACACAGGTTGAGACTTAATCTTGATAGTCATTTGGTTTAAACTATCCGTAAATTTTTTACCAATTATCGGATATTCCCTCATCAAAATTTCTAACCAAATTCTCTGATCCTCAGTTTCACTTTGCCACATTTTTAGATAGTATTTTACTATATCATTAACATAATTATTCAAATCCAAATTAGACTTAATCAACTTTAACTTTTGAGGATATTCTGAGGAGAAAATATTAATAATTTTCTTAGCGAAAGGTTGCCAAACGATCTCAAATTGTTGATTCCAGTCTTGTATATCTTGAGTAATTTTAAACATAAGTTCTAAAAATTGTTTTAACTGTAAGATAATCTTTTTGTAAGTATTTGCATCAGAATAATGATCTAATAATTCTGTTGATTGCTCTAAAACAGGTTCATATTCCACTTCATAAATTTTAACATTTTTCTCTAAAAGTATAAAATATTCATCAATATTTTTTAGCAAGTTTTCTTGTTGTTTAAAAATTGTTTTTTTTGCATCTTCAAAATGTTCTTCCCTCCAATTAGTATTTAAAACTATATTACCCATTTTTCGTACCGCTTTCAACGCAAAAGAACCACCAATAAAATTAGTGACATTACTGCCAAAATCGCTAGATAAATTTAATTCAGAGATTAAATAATAGTAATTGATAGGAATATCAATTTTGTTTCTATCCACAACATTTTTGATTCTTTCTTGTAAATTATTGACAAAAGCTTTATTAACTTTATTCCACTCTTCATTTACTTTATCCGCCCATTGAGTATCATCATTATTAATCATTTGTTTTGCCTTAACAAGAATTTGATAAACTAAAGTTTTAAGGGAAGTAAATAGTGAATTCTTTTCTTTCTCTAAATTGAATCTAATTGACTCTACTTCTTTGGCAAAAATAATTTTTCTGTTTTCCCAATCTTTTTCCGCTAAATCTTCTAACTCTATGATTTTTTCTTGTAAGATATGTACTCTAAATTGACATTGATTAATAACATTCTTAATATTATAACTAATAAAACCTATTCTTCCTAATAATATCAATCTTTCCGTTAAAAAAGAATTTAATAATTGTCTTAATTTTAGCTTTAAAGAACTAACTCTTTGACGGTAAATAACTCCTCTTTCTGAAGTTTTATTTTTTAAAATAGATAAAGCATCAGTTGTAATTATGTGCGGTTGTCCAGTAAAAGTATTACCGCAATTCTTAAGAATTTTACTTGCCCATTTTAATAACTTTTCTTCTTGCTTTTTATTATCCTCTTCTTCCTCATCATCATCACAAACAACTCCCATTCTATTAATCACAAAGACAACATTTCCTTGTAGTAAATTATTAACATAATCAATCGCCTCTCTTTCTTTTTCTGAGAGTAATTTATCTGCTCTTAAAACAATAATAACTAAGTCTGATTGCTCAATTTCTTTATAACTTAATTGAGTTAAATCTTCGTTATCTAACAACCCCGGTGTATCGGTTAAATAACAATCTTTAGGTAGAAAAAAATCAGGTAAATTTATTTCTACTTTTTTTATATTATCAGGAGGTTTAGCAATCACATCAGAAGTATCTAACAAAATATACTTTTTTATTTGATTAATACTAACTATTTCTGATCTTTTTTCCTCACTTGAATCAAACAAAATATTCGCATATTCTTGAGAATTATAGCTAATAGAAGTAATTACGCCTGTTGCTCGATTTGTACGACTAGGCAATATTTTTTGATCTAAAATAGCATTAATTAAAGTTGATTTTCCCGATTTAAAAATGCCAAACACTGCTATCTTTTTTTCATGTTTTAAAATCTCATATTTTAGAATATTAAGTAGCTCAAGTATAGTTTTACTAAATTCTATTTCTTCTTCTAATTTAAGATTATAAAATATAGAAGCGACAAGGGAAATCGAATACCAAATATATTCAACTTCCTGGCAGAAGTATTCAAAATTAAATTCATTTTGCTCGGAAGTGTACTTTTGAGATTCAAAATAAATATTCTTAGTCATTTCCTATGCTTTTAATCTATCTTGAATTAATTGTTTTCCTTGATAAAGCCATTTTATTTGTTCTAATGAATACTCCTTATCATAAGCATTTTTACAAATTCCATTAAATAAATAAATAACTTCATTTTTAATCGCAGAAATTCTTGCTTTTTCCTGAGCAATAGAAAATTCTTGGCTTTTCCTATCTTCAATAATCTTTTCTTGTTCTTTTCTAACTTCTTCTATTTGTTGCTGAAGAACTGAAGTTATTTGACTTTTTAAGTTACTAAATTGCTCATCTGTTTTTTCTTTAATTCGCCACTTTAATTCTGGTAATTCTTTATTAATTTTTTCAAATATTTTTTTTCCAATATTTTCAACTAATTTTTTCTTTGCTTTGATTGAATGCCCCCATTCCTATTTCAGTAATAAGTATAATAATCCACTCAATAGGACCTGTAATAATAGTTAACATAGCACTAATTAACACGACCTGTTTGAGAGTTTCCCAGAAAAAATTTGACCAATCATTATCACCCATAATACTACTAGACATCCTACTAAAATCTCCTAACACACCACTAATTATTAACTGCATTAGTGTGTCAGTTCGATTTTCAACCACATCCAAATCCAATAAATTATCCCCTGAAAATAGAGATTCAATAAAAGAAAGTTCTCTAGCAAAGTCTTTAATAGAAGTATCTAATTGCTTTTGTAAAGAGTCTAAATCTTTCTTAATAACACTAGGAATATCATTAGACCATTCATCAAACTTAATTTCTAAGTATTTTTTAAGACTTTCATTGATTGATTTGGTTGTCGCATTACGACTAAGTTCATCAATTGTCATTGAAAAAAGATTAAAAATATTTAGTTTATCTAAATCAGTAAATTGTTTGTAGTCATATAGCCAATTATCTTCCATTTTCCTGATATAATTTTCTAAATCAAAACATAACCTATCATTAATGGAATCGGCACGTAAATCTATGATATTTTCTTTAATATAATTTTCTCTTTCTTCTAATAATTTTAATTTCTCCTCCGCATCAATTCTTCTTTTTTCTAAAACTGATAATGGCTCACCTAATAATTTCTCTTGTTGACTAATTTTGTGATCTAATTTATCAATAGTCAATATTAATAAATCTACCACAGAGCTTATCCCTGCTCTAAATTTTGCTCCAGTAGTTAAGAAATTTTCTAATTCTTTTTCAAAAGTTAAAATACCTGATTCTTCTACTAAAGATTGCGTAACTGGTTGTTTTCTTCTACCTTTTAAAGCAGATTTAGAATTAATAAAAAATAAACGCCTATTTAGTAATTCTTGATCTAAATTACTTTGCTCATCTAAATATACATTTTTGAGGTAATTAGCAAAATATTTTCCTATTTTTTCTCTACCGTCATCCTCATCATCATCGTCATCATCAACTAAATCAATTTTATTGACGACAAAGAAGACATTTTGGTTATTATTACTTTGCTTAAAATTAGCTTCAATAAATTCTCTTTCTTCTTGCCTTAAAGGATGGGTTGCATCAAAAATAAAGATAACTGCATGGGATTGTTGTAAAAATTCTGTGGTTAATTTTGTCCTCGCAATTTGTTCCCCAATACCCGGAGAATCAATTAATCTAACTCCTCCTTTACACAAGTTATAATTACATTCAAGTTCGGCAAATTCAATATCTTTAAATCGATTAATGTAATGAGTTTTTTCTAGGGTTTCTTGATCCTCAATCTCTAAAACAAATTCCTGATCAAATTCTTCAAAAGATAGATATTTTGGTTCTTGATTGTTGTTACAATATAGTTTTACTTGATCTGATTCTCCATAAACAAGCATAGTAATAATTGCTGTTGCTGGAAGATTAGCCATTGGCAATTTTTTAGTACCTAACATGGCATTTAAAAGGGTACTTTTCCCATTACTAAAAGTTCCCAAAACTAGCACGTTAAAGATACCATGTTTTAGATCTTCTGCCCGTTTTTTTATATTTTTTGCCTCACTAATTATGCCTAATCCTGCTTTAACGATTTCTCCATTATTAAGTTTAATTTCTGCTTGTTTATAATCACCAATTAAAACAGAAATTTTATCTAAAGCATCGGTAATATTTTCTAATTTATTACTAATATTTTCATAGCCTTCTACCTTGTTGTCTGAGTCAAAATTTCCCATTAACATTGCAGTAAAACTATTGATATTATTTTCTATTTCTCTCGCTTTATTAATTCGATTCTTTACTTCTTCTTCAGAGAGTTTATTATTATTAACTTCCTGTTGTAAAATTTCAATTTCCTTTAAAGCCTCTTGATATTTTAACTCTGCTTCTTCCTTTAATTTATCTATTTCACCTTTTTTTTGTAATTCTAATTGTGCGATCGCTTCTTTTTTTTCTGCCAGAATTTGATTATATTTAGATTCTATTTCTTGCTGTAAAGACTCAATTTCTTGTTTCTCTTGAGCTTCAATTTCAGCTAGTTTTTTAATTCTTTCTGCTTCTTTCTTTAATTCGTTTAATTCTTGTTCTAATTCATGGGTAGGATTAGGAGGAGTAATAAACTTTTTGAAATTAAAATTCTCATCATAAAAAGAGCGATAATACCAAATACTTAATTCCCAAGCATATTGAATATGATTTAAAGCCGTGTTATAATCAGGCTGATCATAGTTAATGTGAGTAGCATTATTTCCTTCTATTCTAATTTTATGAAACAAAGTTAATCTTTCATATAAATCTTTTGTCTTATTTTGAAATAAGAGATTATTTTCTAATTTTTTTAATAACGAAAATTGGTCATCATTATTATTAACAGAAATACCGACTTTTAAAGCTACTTGTTTGGCTAATAATTCCCCACATTGTCTAAGTTTTACTAAACAAGTATTGGTATCAATATGCAAAAAATATTCAGATAAGGAAGCTAAATGAGCTAATTGTGGATTCTGAGACTGTAAAAAAGAAAAATTAGTTGATAATGGAATCATGGTTAATCTTACCTATGATAATATAGCAATTCTCGTTATGGATATTTTTCCCAAATTATCGTTATAAAATAACAATCAAAACGTCAAAAAGATTGAGAAGGAGAAAAAGTACATTCAAAAATACATTTTGTTGATAAACTAAGTAGGGTTTGCTGAATAAATCAGAAGCTCAATAGAATAAACGGTTGAGACATACTACATAACAAGAAAAGTGCGAGGTTTTGGATAAAAAGCAATGCTAAAATTACCACCAAAACTTTAATTACGTTATCATACAAAAGTATTGAAATAGAAAACAAAATGAACAACTAAAATCTAAGATCCTTATAAAATCTTTACTTTTTACTTTTAGATTGCCACGGCAACGCAGAGCAACCTTCGGCTTTTTACTTTTTACTTACCCTCACCAGCCAATTAACTTTTTCAGCAAGCCCTAAGTAGTTTTGCTTAATTTTTTCCCCATCTCCCCATCTCTCCATCTCCCCACCCTACAAGAATTTTAATAAATAGCCATGTATATACTATTTATTAAAGTGGCGTTGCTGAATTAAGGTATGAAACATTCGCTCAGGTGAAGTTCAGTTAGAACTAGAATTAAGTTGAGGATACCTCAATTAAAAAAAACATTAAAATAATAAATAACTTAACTTT
>CAJHXH010000020.1_pt1 | contig 29788 bp, 31 predicted proteins | sample 9198571 | NCBI WGS metagenome assembly CAJHXH01 (sample SAMEA7708301, study PRJEB35096) | sediment metagenome | biome: marine neritic benthic zone biome [ENVO:01000025]; feature: sediment [ENVO:00002007]; material: shallow marine sediment [ENVO:03000034] sea grass bed [ENVO_01000059] ... | reverse complement strand
TCACTGCAATGGGCGTAAGCACCATGGCTTTCAACTTAAATGGTTTCAACTTCAACCAGTCTATCTTAGATAGCCAAGGTCATGTAATCGGAACTTGGGCAGACGTATTAAACCGTGCTAACATCGGAATCGAAGTAATGCACGAACGTAATGCACACAACTTCCCCTTAGATTTAGCTTCTGCTGAAGCAGTATCTGCGCCTGTAATTAATGGCTAAGTTTTAATTGAAAACTAAATAATCATGTTGGGTTAATAGCCCAACCTACAAGACACTCTCTAGCAATAGGGGGTGTTTTTTAGTATCGGCGGAAAAAAATAAAAGTAGGAAGAAATTGAATAATATCAAATCCGTTTAATTGCACATAGTATAATATTGTTAATGTATATCTATTTGGATCATTATTTTTCTGGACTTCTCTAAGTGTAAACACTTTGCCCTAAACGGGAAATCATGAGGCATAGCTCTCCATTTGATTCCATTCGCCAGCAAATAAAAGATACCATTTAAAACTTATAGCATATCGAGAGAGCGTTTTCTGCCACCAGTTTTGGCAGCTGGAATTAATGGTTCTAAAATTTGCCACTGGTAATTAGTGAGGTCGGTATCGTATGATAGTCTTGTCATCGTTTTTTTCAATTCAGTTCATCACTGACATATTCTAGACCAAGACTTTTCAAACAGGTTCTAAGTAATTTTTTTAAAACTAATTGTATTGTAGTGAGCAAAAGGAAGAATAAATCGCATTTTTAAAGGTTCATTGGGCTTAGAAAAAGTTTTTTATCGATTTTAAGCCTATTTTTCTTTACTTTTCTTCTTTTTAAACCTGAAAGCTGATGGCTGAAAGTTAAAACGTACAAAATTTAATAGATCGGTGAAAGATCTCAGTATATAATCAATGAAAAGTTTATTTAACAAAAACGATGTTTAAAAGACTGTTTCTGACTTTTATCAGCACTGTATTCTTAATAATGGGCATTAAGCCTGTTATCGCTGATACGATCGTCGAAAATGTAGCTCGTACTGGAACTTTAACTGTGGGCACATCCTTTGATTTAATACCCTATGCCTATGTTAATCCTCAAGGAGAATTAGAGGGTTACTCCATTGATTTAGTGGAATTGATTAGAGAGGAATTAGAAAGGGAATTAGGCAGAGATATTCAACTTAATTTTGTTGAAGTTAATGGTGTGAGGGATATTATTCCCAAAATGGTTAGCCGAGAAATTGACATTGCTTGCAATACCATTTTTACATGGAAGAGGGATGAACATGTGGATTTTAGTGTCAGATATAGCATCTCAGGAATTAGATTGTTAGTACCTAAAGGCAGTATCAATAATTCTGATACCTCATTTAAAGGCAAAAAAATCGGCATTCCACCTCTAACTTTTGTGGAAGATGCCATTCAATTAGTTCATCCTGATGCGGTTTTCGTGAAAATGGAAAGTATTAAAGATGGTGCTACTGCCCTTAAAGAGGGGAAAATCGACGCTTTAGCTGGAGATGTAGTGATTTTAGATGGTATTCGTCAAGAACTTAATCCTGACGGTTTTGAGCAGTTTCCGCCCTTGACTGAAAATCCCTATGCCCGTTATGGGGTTGCTTGTATGGTACCCAATAATAATTCGACTTTTTTACATATAGCGAATCGTACTATTGTCAAAATGATGGAAGGCTATATTATCCAAGAGCCAAAATATACGGAAATGGTGAATAAATGGGTAGGAAAAGAGGGAATTAGTTCAATTGTTAGTGAAGACGACATCAGAAGATTTTACCAAAATACCATTATTAATCATGAACAAATACCTTTTTCTAACCAAAATAATTAATCTTTGAGGAAGAACATTTTGCAACCCAAACAAATTACATGGATTGGCTTTTTAGTGGCTTTATCCGCCTTAAATTTACCGAGTAAAGCGATCGCCTCTAATACAAATTTAATTGATGATCAACCCGCCATCGAAAATCGTTTAGCCCGCATTGCCGAAAATTTAAAAGCGAGGGAAGAAGAATTATCTAATCTTTCTGACTCGGATTTAGAAAGCACTAACCCAAATAATACCATTGCTAGAGGTTGGCTTAAAGGCTATCGTGGAGGCTTTGTAAATGGTGGAGGAGGCGGTTTTTTGAATCGGCGAGGATGGCCTGATAGAGGTGGTTTTTGGAATCGAAGATGGCCTAATGGCGGCGGTTTTCTTAATCGTTGGTAAAAATTAATTGATAGTTGATAATTGATAATTGATAATTAATTATACTTTAGATAAGGAGAAAAAGTTTGAAAACAACTAATATCACATGGCTAGGATTTATCGCTACTTTAACCGCCTTAACTTTGCCGACTAAAACTCTGGCTTATGAACAAAATTTATCACCAGAACATAAGTCAATCAATATCGAAACTCGTTTAAATAAAATTGCCGATCGCCTTCATTCACGGGCAGAAGAATTAAATCAGGATTTACCCGAAATTAGTAATTATCAAGGCACCACTGAAATCGCTGGTTGGGTAAAAGGAGGACGTGGAGGATTTCTTAATAATTCTGGTGGTGGAGGTTTCTTAAACAATCGAGGATGGCGTGATGGGGGTGGTTTTCTTAATCGTCGTTACTAAGTTGTGCAGAATGCGCGAATGTGTGAATGCGCGAATTTAGAAAACCCAAAATTGATAACACTCAGATCTGGCACGCCCTACAATAATACTAAAACTTGAGCGGCAAAAGGGAAGAAAAATCGTAACCGTTCAGGGGGTTCACAAGACAATGAGGGTTTCAGCCAACAAAACAACGCCGTAAATACTTCTAAAATGCTACTAATTCTTCCTCCTTGTCCACTTTTCTTCCTTTTCTTCCTTGTCTCACCCTCACCTGAATTTAATTATTAAAAACCTAGCCTTGTGAGATATTACAGGGGGGTTTCCTTCTGCTTTACTACTACCGACAATTATATTTCCCAAACCCTCCCAGTATTGTTCCCACACTTCCTTGATGCACTACCCAATATTTTTTGTATTGCTTTGAGATAAACGAGCTAATTCTACCAATATTTTGTAAACTGATAATAAGTATGCAGCGTTTAGCCTTTAGTTGTCAGCTTTCTTAATGAAGCAACTTTAATATTTGCTTCATTTTACGCCTTGAATATTTTTCCTGATAGCTAATAGCTGATACTTGAATGCTTACAATTTATAACTATCGAGGAGGTTCTTCATTATTTGCGGATAGCTGATAGCTGACATACTTTTTTTATAAAAAAGTGACAAAAACCTATTTTTTATAATTTGAACCAGGCTTAGTAGTACTAAAGAAACATTATAAATCTAATATTTGATAATTGATCAAGAAATGCAAAAAAAAACGAAAAAATACTGGAAAAAACAAGAAGTGGAAGAATTAGCAATCGATAAAATCTCTGAACTAGGAATTTCCGCAACTCAGGCAAGAACTTACTATAAGTCTGCTTTAGATTCACAATGTGTTGAATGGAAAGATTGGGAAGGAATAAGATATTGGATTAATCATCAATTCAAGCCTAATTTAGTTAATTTGACTAAACAAGATTATATTGAAGCAGCAATTGAATCTTTAAAAGTTCAATTCAATCTTTCTAGTACTGATTTTGGCACATCTAGACAAAGATATTTAGGTCAGAAATGGTCTGATACTATTAAAGGCTATTTAGGTAAAATTGCTTTGAGAAAATATTTAAGAGAACGATATAAACTAGAAATTACTGTAGGTAATAACAAAAAGAAATTAGACCAATATATTGATTCTGATATCTATTATGTGAAAACAAGTGAAGACGAAGAAATTAGACAAAGTAATTTAAAGATTAGTTTGAAAACAACTAAAGCTAATGGTATTTGGTTAGATATACCGAGTCAGCAATTTAATCATTCTGATGTGTTTATCCTAATTAAACTTGGTATTAGTGTAGATCATTTATTTAGCTTTTTCAAAGAAATTTCTGTTTTTAAAGATAAGATCTTGAAAATAGGTCAAGATCATAAGTTAATTAATAAAAAAGAAGCACAACAACTATATAAACAGGTTGCAGACTTTGAAAATATTATTGCCTATATACCAGGTTACATTTTAGCAAGAAATTATCAAAATCAAACTGCTTTTGACTATGATGGCAATAAAGGAATAAAAAATTACACTATTACTGATTATGCAGGGCAATATATACCAGAAAACATAGATTTTATTAAAAAACAAGAATTGGTATCAGAAAAATCTGGAAAGGTTAAATTTCAGAGCATTGGTAAATTTACACAACAAAATAGATATGTATTTGGTATGTCAACCCTTGAAAAATATAATAATTGGCAAAAAGATATTATTTCTCATATTTAATGATTTAGCCAATCTCTGTAGAACAGGCATCTTGCCTGTGCCATCAGTGAAAAATCTTGCTTGTGCAGGCTAGATGCCTACACTATTTTAGATGGATTTTTGTGGTAAAAAAATGGGCGATCACTTCGGGGCAGGCTACGCCTGATCGCATATTGATCACCCAGTTAATTTGTATGTAGATTAATTAATAAATTTAGCCACCAAAAGCCACAGGAAAAGCTAGTTTTAAAGCGGCAGTAATCAATAAATTAACGAGGGAAACTGGTAGTAAAAATTTCCAACCTAAATTTAATAATTGATCAATGCGTACACGGGGTACAGTCCAGCGTAATAACACCGCAATAAAAACTAGAAAATAAGCCTTTAACACTGTCATGGTGATACCCAAAGAAGCAGTAATTACCTGTAACCAAGGAGTTGTTTCACTTATCCCTAACCAACTGGCTAAATTATTCAAAGGAATGGGAAACTCCCAACCACCTAAATAAAGGATGGCAAAAACAAGAGCAGATAGCACTAAGTTAACATAAGATCCTACATAGAATAAACCGAATTTCATTCCCGTGTATTCAGTTTGATAACCTGCCACTAATTCTTCCTCCGCTTCGGGTAAATCGAAGGGTAAACGCTCACATTCTGCCAATGCCGCAATCCAAAACACGAGAAAACCTACCGGTTGTCGCCAAATATTCCAGCCTAAGATTCCATAACCTGATTGTTGCTCCACAATATCAATGGTGCTAAGACTATTCGACATCATGACGATCGCCAATACGGACAAAGCCAAGGGAATTTCGTAGCTAATAGATTGGGCGGCAGCCCTTAAACCACCAAGGAGAGAATATTTATTGTTAGAGGCATAGCCTGACATTAATAAACCGATGGGTGCAATACTAGATAAGGCAATCCAGATAAAAATACCTACATTAAGATCAGTGATTACCAGATTTTGCCCAAAAGGAACGATTAAATAAGACAAAAATACAGGTATTACTACAATAGCAGGACCTAAAGTAAACAATAACGGATCAGATTTGGCGGGGATAACATCCTCCTTGAACACCAATTTAATTCCGTCCGCTACAGGTTGCAGTACCCCAAGAGGACCAGCATATTCAGGCCCAATTCTTTGCTGTGCCGCCGCTGAGATTTTACGCTCTAACCAGACAGTAACTAATACTCCCACAGTTGCTCCAATTACCATCAAGATGATAGGGATAGGTACCCAGAGAGTTTTGGCTAATTCCTGAGACAAGCCCAATTCTTTGAGGGAGGTAATAAAACTTCCTTGTAAATCAATTCCTGAGTTCATAAAGAATAGTTCAGTAAAAAGTATCTTTTCGTTATATTATTATTCAACTTATGCCATTTTAGGCTTTTTTCTCGTTTTTTCTCAACCATTTACTGAGAGTCTATTAAAATACTTTTCTGCCACAAAAAAATTTTGCTTATAGAAGTTTATCAGCTAACATTTAAACAAAGTGGCAGACTTCACCTGATCGCCCTTCATAAAATTTCCGCTTTTATTATAAATCATCCCGCAATGATGCAAGGTAAACCAAAACAGATATCTTCACCCAGATTTACTATTTTCTAGTCATCGATTATTCCTGCCACTAATTGAAAATTTTTAATTGTTTGAATAATTTATCCTCCTGTGAAGGACAATGCACTTCAACTGAAGCCATAGCAATAGAACGTTCTATTGTTCTTAATATTTTTTCTTGATCTGTTGTAACGTCTATGGTGATTGTGCTGAGATATTTTTCTTTTTCTTTTATATCTTTATTTACATCATTAATATATCGTTGTTTTGATTGCAATTGTTCAAAATAATCACAGTATTCTCTCCCAATTTGCTCAAAATTTTTAAATCTGTATAACAAATTAAATATTTCTTGATGTTTTTCTAAGTCTCCCTTAATGTAATTTACTTCTAATTTTAATCGTTGATCAATCTCGGTTCGCATATCATTTTCTTTGAGATTTCCAAAAGTTTTCAAGACAAAAGGACAATATTTTTTTGCCAAAGCTATAAAAATAGAATTTTCTAGTATGAAGAACATTCTTCGTTTGTCTGTTTTTACTTCTCTGGGAATTAGATTTTCCTTTTCTTTTATATATCTATTTAAATCTATATTTAATTGTTTGTATGAACGTAACTGAGCCATATAATCACAGCGTTGTTTCCCCATTACTTCAAAATTTTCAGAACTATATAACAAGTAAAAGACTTGTTTATATTCCTTTAAGTTTCGTAAGTCTCCATCTTCTTGTTTGAGACGGAATTTCAATTGTTTATCAATTTCTTTTCTTATTGCTGTATTTCCCTTGAGATTGAATTCTAACATTCTAGTAAAAGAACAGCCAGTTAAGATTAATATTAAGAATATGATTGTTAAATGTAAAATTTTAAATTTCATTTTTATTATCGAATCTATCACAGTTGATAATGCGATCGCTGAAAGGGGGAAGTGAGGATGTGCAGGATTTATGACTTTTGCTAAAAATTGCGGATTTAAGGTGTACTTTTTGTCGGAAAAACCCCGCAAGCCTGTAGGTTGGGTGATCGGGACTCAACCCAATACCCATCCTGATTTAGGTACAAACATAAATTTAAGGCTTCCTACAAGATAGGCGATCTCACTCTTTTCAATCTGAATAAAATGCAGTTTAATCAATTGTTTTGAAGCATCCTCATTAAAATGCCTATAATTAAACCTGTTTGGTTTATATAATACAAATCAGTGTCAATATAAACAATGTTTTCCTGTAGCTGAATAAACTTCCATTCATTACCTGTTGTTACAGCACCGTATATATAGGATAAATAATAATTTTCCCGTTGATTATATAATTTAGCTGCATACATTTCAGCGATACATTGTCCCAAACCAGAAATAATATTTTCATTTTTTGCTTCCACAATAGAAATCACCGGTTTTTCTAAATACAATTGTTCAGGAGAAGCACTCAAAATATAATCACAAAAACCAGTTAATCCTTTCTCTTTATCCACATTAAAATCAATGCCAGAAAAAAGACTAATTTTTTGTTCTAGTTGTTCTTTTATTTCCAGCAAAATATTAATAATAATAAGTTCAGAACGTGCTTTTTCAGTATTAATAGATAAAGCTAAGGGAACATTTCTTTTTAAAGTCTGAGTTAAATAATTACTTATTTTTACTTCTTTAATGGTATAAAATAACGATTGATCTTCAACAATTTGAAGATTTAATTCCGATTTGACTTTTTTTAGAGTAAAATCACTATAAGACATGGTTAAGAATGTATTATTTAAGTCAGATTAATTTTTAAGATATTAATTAAGTTTATATAAGTCATGTCTAGGGAGTAAAAATACTAATTGAATACCAATTAATGAAGATTTTAATATGAGTATAGTAACAGAAAACGATTTACAACGGTAAATGGGAAAGTTCTGAAACATTAAGCACCGACTATCCTGCAATTATCAATGGTGGGCAGTGCATCGCCCTACAATATAGGCGATCGCACTGATGATTAAAAAGGTGCGTTACACTTCGTTAACACACCCTACAAGATAGGCGATCGCACTGAAATTACCGCAGAAATGGCAAAGAATGCTGTTGTTAGACGTGGTTTAAAATCTTTCTTCCAAAAAACAATCTTTAACTCTTTTTCTAGATGATGAAATAGGAACCTTCTCAATAAGTAATGGGAAAATTAAGTCGGGGGAAAGTTTTTCCTCAATATTATGGAGACATTCGGCAATATCATCGAGATGCTTTGCGATCGCTTCTGTATTTTTTTTTCAATTCTTCTCCACGAAACTATAGGTTAAAACGCGATCGCTTTTACAAATATATTTGGAACAGTTTAGAAGTGCGATCGTCTGTTATAATTTTGTGTGGAGATAAAAATAATAAATGTTATGGATGAGCTAGAATTTACGTGGGATGAGTTAAAAGCTCAAACTAATATCAAAAAGCATGGAGTTTCTTTTGATGAAGCTAAATCGGCTTTTTATGATGAGAATGCTATTGTAATTTATGATCCTGATCATTCACAACAAGAAGATAGATTTATTTTGTTAGGAATGAGTGATTATTATCGTCTTTTAATCGTTTGTCACTGTTATCGTAAAAATGACACAATTATTCGTATTATTTCTGCTAGAAAAGCCAATAAATCAGAAGAAAAACAATATAGGAGGTATTAATTATGAGAGATAATTATGATTTTTCTAAAGGAATTAAAAATCCTTACTATGGTCGTTTAAAAAAAACATCAAAAAAACAATCTTTAACTCTTTTTCTTGATGATGAAATAGTAGCTTGGTATAGACAAAATGAGGTTTCTCATCAAGCAGAAATTAATAATTTATTGAGAAAATATATTAAAAATAATTGACTATTTTTGATTTGAGTCTTTATCGCTTTGATAAATATAGCCTCAACAGTGAAAAAGTGCGATCTTCTGTTATAATCCTGTAGCTAAATATTTTAGTACTTAAATTATAATTTTAATCCTCTAATTAATCATTATTATGTCTGTTAAATTTTTATGAGTAATCTTTTTCAATTATTACAAAAAATAGAAAAACGTCCATCAATGTATTTAGGAAAGAATCCGTAATTTAGCAAGAAATTGAATCAATTAGGTATGGAAAAAGGAAAACGAGAAGAAGGGTTATCCTTAATTTTCCGTCAGCTTAATCGCCGTATTGGGTACAAGATAGGCGATCGGACTATCACAGTTGACAGTTGACAATGTGATCGCTTATTGAACTGGTTATTAGTCTGTCCATTAAGTAAAGTTAAATCGAGTAATAAATAGCTAACAATCTTTTGATCATTGATTTAGGTGCAATGTCTGAGTTTAACATTAAACTGTCTTGTAGTCATCAATGGTGGGCATTGCCCACCCTACAAATTTTGAATATTAAGCACCCACTGCTTCTTTTGCGGCGTACATAACTTCTAAGGTAATTTCATTAAAACCTCGCTCACGGGCAAATTTTTCGGTATTCCGTTTAACTTTACCCCGCACAAAACCAGGTATTTTGTTTAATTCGGCTTGGGCTTCCCGATTCCAACCTAAATCAGAATCTGCGGAAATTCCTTTGGTAATAACTTCTTTGGTATCATGTCCACCAAATATCTCTAATAAGTGATCTTCCATGCCCAAGGTAAAGGAATTATAAACTAGATCAGCCATCTGGTTCGTTCCTTCATAACCTAAAAATGGTTTATAACCGATGGGAAAGTCTTGAATGTGAATCGGTGCGGCAATTACTCCACAGGGAATATTTAATCGTTTACCTACATGACGTTCCATTTGTGTTCCAAAAATAGCTGCTGGTTCAAGTTTGGCGATCGCATCTCCAATTTCACCATGATCTTCACTAATGAGAACTTGATCACAATATTCGCTAACTTCTTGCTTAAACCAATCGGCATCATATTTGCAATAAGTACCAGCTAACACCACATGGATTCCCATTTCACGGGCTAAAATTTTCGTCATCGCCGCCGCATGGGTATTGTCACCAAACACCACCGCTTTTTTACCAGTTAAATTTTGACAGTCAATGGAGCGAGAAAACCATGCCGCTTGGGAAACATAAAGAGTTTGATGATCAATAAATTCCTCGTAATCCACATTGGCACCTTGAGCATTAATTACTTGTTGGATTTTGCGGATACAACGGGCAGTTTCTACCACACCCATCGGGGTTATATCTACAGAAGGCATTCCATATTCCTGTTCTAAATATTTAGCACTCATCAAGCCTAATTCCCGATAAGGCACTAAATTAAACCATGCTTGAGGTAATTTTTTCAATTCATGGACTGAAGCATCATCAGGAATCACTAAATTAACTTCAATGCCTAAATCTGCCATTAACCGTTTTAATTCGGTACAGTCATGGTTATTGTGAAACCCTAAAGTAGAAATTCCAATAATATTAACAGAAGGTTTGGTAGTCTTTTCCGTAACTATATCTTCTTTTTTCTGGGCTTTTTTCAGATAAAATTGTACAATCTGCTCTAAAGTGCGATCGGCAGCTTGTAATTCATTAACTCGATAATGGTTAACATCGGCTAATAAAACATCTCCTTTAGAGTCAATTTGCGCTCGACTAACAAAATTTTCTAAATCTTCCTGTAAAATACTAGAGGTACAAGTAGGGGTAAGTACAATTAAATCAGGATGCTCTTCTTGATCTTTCCGGACAATATTATCAACAACCTTTTCTTGTGAACCTCTTGCTAATACATTGCGATCGACTACACTAGCAGTAACAGGGGTAAAATTTCGTTCCCGTTCCAACATCGATCGCATTACGTTAAAATAATCATCACCTAAAGGGGCGTGCATAATTGCGTGAACATTTTTGAAAGAACTGGCAACTCTTAATGTGCCAATATGTGCTGGTCCTGCGTACATCCAGTAAGCTAATTTCATAAAACTAAGGATCTCCCTATCTATTGCTTATTAGTCTTTTTTTTAGTTTCCTATCAATCATCACTTTTGAGGAGGTTTAATTTACAAATATTTACTTGCGACCAAATCTTATGAGTAAATATTCTTAGAAAAAAGTTTGAGCAAATTGTTGTAAAAAAATATTCAAACATAAAAATAAGTTTTAGACTACAAATAAATATTTTAACGGGCAACGCCGATAAAGGCATTCTCGCAGAGGGCATTCTCGCAGAAGGAATAAAATTTTCCTTCATCCCTTCTCCCTTCTAGGGGTAAAATTGCCCCACCCTTAAAGCGCCCGGTGTAGAGACAAGGAATGCCTTGTCTCTACAAGTGGGGTTAAAAGAACCATATTTTGTCGAGAAACCTTCTGCCTTCTGCCCTATCCCCTTGGGGGGATTATAGGGGGGTTGCCTTCTGCCTTCTTTTAATGTTGCGAAATTATGTATTTTCTTAGAACAGTATTAATAAGAAGGTGAAATTCTTCTGGTTGTTTTTTCTTAAACCATTCATATATATCCTTATCAATTTTAACAAAGTTAGCCCGCTTTTCAGGAGGTACGAAAGCTGTAACTTTTTTTAACTGATTATCAGTAGTAGGAGAAGCATCTGAATAATCGATCTCCTCGTCTGTCATATTTCTTAATATTTCTAACTGTTCTTCTCTAGTAATAGTCATTATAAGCACCTCTTTCTTGTTTGTTTGCTTTTCTTGCTGAAATAATTCTGATATTTTTCCCTCTAATAGTATAAACAACATAAAGAATAACATCAGAAACTTGCCCAATGATAAACTCTCTGACTTCATCATAATCAATCCTATCATCTATGCCCATAATAGCTCCTGAATCAAAGAATACTTCTGATGCCAACTCAAATGAAATTGAATGTTTCCTTAAATTTTCTTGTTTTTTGTTGTTATCCCATTCAAAGTTCATAGATTTAATTATGTAATAAGAAATTGAATTTAATTCAAAAAAATGCCAAAAAGAATTGAGAATTGAGAATTGAGAATTAAGAATTAATTTGGAATTAGCGGATGAGCGAATTAAAATATTTAAGATGGAGGTGCAATATCTCAATATTAACGATTAACAATTAACGATTCAATATTTAAGATGAGCGATCGCAATTCTTTAGAATTATTATTACAAGCCATAGCCCAAGGAAAAATATCCCCTGATGAGGGAGTAGAAAAATTAAAACATCTACATTTTGAACCGATCGAAGATTTTGCTAAGATTGATCATCATCGGCAATTAAGAACAGGTTTTCCCGAAGTAATTTGGAGTCCAGGTAAAACTGTAGAACAAATCGCTAAAATTATCGAGGGAATGCGAGAAAAAAGTTCTATTGTCATGGCAACAAGATTAGAAGCCGATATTGCCGAAATTTTACTCGAAAAAGTCACGGATTTAAGATATTATCCTACTGCCAAAATTGCCGCCTGGGGAGAAAGTCAAGTCAATTATCAAGGTATCATTTCCATCTTAACGGCTGGTACTGCTGATCTTCCTGTGGCAGAAGAAGCGGCGATAACAGCAGAATTATCAGGTTTTCAGGTAAGACGGTTATGGGATGTAGGAGTTGCAGGAATTCATCGTCTCTTAAGTCATCGTCATGTCATAGCTGAGGCGGATGTATTAATTGTGGTAGCGGGGATGGAAGGGGCATTACCAAGTGTGGTAGCGGGCATGGCAGATTGTCCTGTAATTGCGGTACCGACTAGCATCGGTTATGGTGTCAGTTTTGGGGGGGTGTCGGCATTACTAACAATGCTCAATTCTTGTGCTGCCGGTATTGGTGTGATGAATATTGATAATGGTTTTGGGGCAGCTATTTTGGCAGGGCAAATTCTACGGTTAGCCAATAAATTTCAAAAAAGGGATAGGGCAGAAGGGAAACTCCTATAACTCAGATGTTGTACCTACTTCAAAATTGACTGGTTAAGGGAAGTAATGAGTAATGACTAATGAGTAATAAGTTGAATAATTGATATTAACTATATTAAAATTGATTTTGTGTAGATACTTAATTGTCCATTGTCCATTATCAATTGTCCATTATTAATTGTCCATTGTCCATTGTCCATTGTCCATTGTTAACTAACCAGACTTATTTTTGGCGATAAGTAACATCAATTTTAGTTAATAAAAATTCTAACCTTTCAGGATTAGCAATGTAGAGATAACCGAGTAAAGTCTCTAAACCCGTAGCTTGTTGATAAGTTTGTCGAGGTAAACGCCGAGGTGATTTGTTAACTGAATTTCGTCCCCGACGTACCCAGTTTTTTTCAATATCGGTTAAGAATGGATATAAATTTTGCAAATGGTAAGCCTGAGTTTCTGCCCTAACTTGCTGAACTACTTGTTGATGGTAATCAGCAATTTTTCTTGGTGGAAATAGGTAATGACAACGAACAAATAATTCATAAACAGCATCACCAATATAGGCAAAAGCCACAGGGGAAATTTCCATTAAAGAAGAAGCCGATATTTTCAATTGATGAGATACAATTGCCCCCAGCCTGTTAACCTCATTCTTAGAGAAAGATTGAGGTTGATTTGCTGAGATTAAATCAAATTCTTTGCTAGTCAAAATATAACAATTATAATTAGTTTAAGAGGCATGGGCTAAGGCTTCATCTAGAGATTTCTTCAGATTTAAAAATTTCTCTAATCTCACCAGTTTAACAGTTTGAGTAACTCTAGGGTTACTGACAATTTGCATTTTCCCTTTAACCGTGTCTAGTTTTTTGACAATACGTACTAAAGCCCCGATTCCAGAACTATCGATAAAGTCAATTTTGGACAAGTCAAGGATTATTTGGTTTGCTTCTGGTTTAACATAACCTAAAATCACCTTCTGAAAAGCGGGTTCAGAAAAAGCATCTAATTGACCTAGTAAATGGAATATTTGGCAGTTGTTTATGACTTCACGAGTTCCTCTCAGACTCACTGTCAGGTTTAGTTGTTCAGAAATAGTTACCTCCTTACTGTATCTGTAGCTTAAAAATCAATAGTATAATATAACCTATAATTGGGTGTTTGTGTGTTAATTTTTACCAATTTTTGTTGATTTTATAATTTAAGTGTGGTAAGTTACAATGCTTAATCAGTTTTTAGCAATTCTTATCTTTTTTTGTCTTCTCATAACTTCTAAGGTGTGTCAAGCAAATGAGGACGTTAAGGATATTCCCGAAGAAATTTTACGCACCGAAATTATTATAGAAGGACGATCGCCAATTGATAACCAACCTTTATCGGCTAGTGAATATGCCGAAATACAAACGAGGAATCAACAATCCCCTTATCCACCGAAAATGAACTCAGATCTGCAACAAAAAATATTCTTGTTACAATTGTTAAAAATGATCCGCACGATTACCTTCTTTTAACTTAAATCGTAAATCATTACGAGTTGTTTGATTAATAGGTTATCTTCATCATCCTTATCAGGCAGATTTTGTAGATTGTAAAGCAAATTAGAGAAAGATTCTTTAACTGAGTGGTAGTAGGAATTAACAGAGATAGTAGCTAATTCCAACAGTGCTTGATGGCGTACTTTACCCCGCCCTAACAGTCTTAACCAGAGGGTATCAAAACTTTGCGATAAATTGTCTATCACCACCAATCCTGTTCTATATCCAGAAGCCATAACATAAACTCCCCTCTCTTCTTCTCTGGCATCAAAACCCCTTAAAACAGTCTCTGAGATGGTAGGGGTTAAAATCCATAACCTCGGAAGTTCAGACTTTGGTACTGCCAAATTCCGTCTTTTGCGTGCTAAACAAAACTCCTCTAAAGTATCAAATAATTTTAGCATACTATCTTTAATATCATAAGCGGTTACAGCATTATGGTAAGATTCAAATAATGCCCTGTTTTTAGCTAATCTACCTAATAATCCTAACTCGGTTGGTGAAGAGACAGAAGGAGCAAACCATAAGTCAATGTCTTGCTCGGGAACAGTTATCAGGGTTCTTTCTACTTCTATTTTACCATAGGGAGATAGTAATTTTACCAAGTAATCTCTACTAAACTTCTCATAAATATATCTCTTTAACTCTATTTCTTCCCCTTCTCCATCTAAATCAAAACAAACCTCAAAATCCTGACATAAATGGGCTAACCCCAGATAATCAGGTGCTACGGCACACAATTCTTCCTTAACATCATAATATTTACATACACGACAAATCTTGCTGGTTAAATGACTGGGTTTTAGTATCATTTGTTTTTCTATCGTTTTGGGTACTTGATCATACAATAAACTAAAATCAGTTACATTTAACCCAGATAGAACAGGTTATTAATATGTTAAAATCATGACATTTTTCCCTGAATGCTTAAGAAAAGTTTAAATTAAGTAGCAATATTTGGGGATCGTTCTAGTATGCAAAAATAAAGGTTATATTAATTCAATAAGTTGGAGATAATTATTTAGGAGCAAATATGACAGCAACTCTCACCAGAGAAACAGAAGAGACAACCAAGGCAACGAGCCTAAAAATAGGAATACCTCAAGAAATTTATCCCGATGAGTGTCGGGTAGCGGCAACCCCTGATACTGCAACTAAATTGCAAAAATTAGGTTTTACTGTCTTAATTCAAGCAGGGGCGGGAGAAAAAGCTAATTTTAGCGATCGCCTTTATGAAGAAGTCGGATGTCAAATTATTGGCAATAAAGAGGAATTATGGCAAAACGCCGATATTATCTTAAAAGTACGCCCTCCTCAACCAGAAGAAGTTAATCTGTTAACCGAAGGCAAAACTTTAATTAGTTTTATCTATCCTGCACAAAATCCTGAACTATTAGAGCAATTATCTGCTAAACAAGTCAGTGTGTTGGCGATGGATGCTGTGCCTCGTATTAGTCGGGCGCAAAAATTAGATGCTTTATCCAGTATGGCGAATATTGCTGGTTATCGTGCCGTAATTGAGGCAGCCAATAATTTTGGTAGGTTTTTCACTGGGCAAATTACCGCCGCCGGAAAAGTCCCCCCCGCTAAAGTAATGGTAATTGGTGCTGGTGTAGCAGGTTTAGCCGCTATTGGCACAGCTAAAAGTTTAGGGGCAATTGTCAGAGCATTTGATACTCGCCCTGTAGTGAAAGAGCAAGTAGAAAGCCTTGGCGGTGAGTTTTTAGAGCTAGAGTTTGAAGAAGACGGCTCTGGGCAAGGTGGTTATGCTAAGGTGATGAGTAAGGAATTTATCGAAGCAGAAATGGCTTTATTTGCCGAACAAGCCGAAGAAGTTGATATTATTATCACGACTGCTTTAATTCCGGGTAAACCTGCACCTAAGTTAATTACTGAGCCAATGGTACGTAGTATGAGAGAAGGTTCAGTGGTAGTCGATTTAGCGGCGGAACAAGGTGGTAATTGTGAAGTTACAAAACCCAACGAAGTTTATCAATATGAAGGTGTCACCATCATTGGTTTAACGGATTTACCTAGTCGTATGGCAAATCAATCTAGTCAGCTTTATGGCACTAATCTTTGGCATTTATTAAAAGATATGGGCGGTAATGATAAATTTACTGTCGATATGGAAGATGTGGTAATTCGGGGAGCATTAGTAACTCATAAAGGTGATGTCACCTTCCCACCACCAAAAATCGCTCAACCTTCCCCTACTACTTCAGTTAAACCTGAAGCTAAAATCGTTACTTCTGACGAGAAAAAAGAGGGTAAGGGTAATAGCGGTTTAATTTGGATTATTTTGGCGGTTTCTGCCTTAATTGGTATTGGTATTGGTGCACCTTCTTCTTTCCTCTCACACTTTACCGTTTTTATTCTCGCTGTATTTGTCGGTTGGCAAGTAATCTGGAATGTCACCCCCGCTTTGCATACCCCTTTAATGAGTGTGACTAATGCGATTAGTGGCATTATCATCATCGGCGGAATGTTGCAGATTTCTGGTGGTGATTTAACTTCCCCTACTACTATCTTAGGGGCGATCGCTATTTTAGTAGGTACTATTAATATTTCTGGTGGTTTCTTAGTCACCCAAAGAATGTTAAAGATGTTTAGAAAATAATGAATATAGGAGTTGCAGAGTAGATAGAAAATACGTCACCTGTAGGGGTTTGGTGTCCAAATCCCCCCTGATATATACAACCTTATCAAATAAGGCTTTGATCATAATTATTCAACCATAACATTGAGCCAAGAAATAAATTTCTTGCTGATAGCTAAAGTTATCTAAAGATAACTAAATCACTAAATCACTAAGTCCATTTTAATGGACGATCGCTTTTAGCCTTGAACTTCAGTTCAAGGTACGGCAAATTTAACCATTAAGTTAAAACTGAAAAAATGACCAATAATTTAATTACTGTTGCTTATATCGCCGCCAGTGCCTTATTTATTCTCAGCTTAGGCGGTTTATCCAATCAAGAAACTGCTGGAAAAGGTAATTATTACGGTATCGCCGGAATGTTAATCGCCTTTCTAGCCACAGCCTTTAGTGCGCAAGTTACTAACTATACAACCCTCATTGGTGCTATTATCCCTGCCGTAATTGTAGGGGCAATTGTGGCTTCCCGTGTAGCTATGACTTCTATGCCCGAATTAGTGGCGATGCTTCATAGTTTTGTCGGTTTAGCCGCAGTATTAGTTGGTGTTGGTAACTACTTACAACCTGATCCTAATTTAATCGGATCTGAAGAATTTATCCATCTCATCGAGATTTATATAGGTGTCTTGATCGGAGCGGTTACTTTTACCGGCTCAATCGTCGCTTTTGGGAAATTACGGGCAATTATCAGCTCTAAACCCTTAATGTTACCTGCTCGCCATTTACTTAATATCTCTATGTTGGTGGCAACAGTTTACTTCGGTTATGTCTTTATGAGTGCCGAGGGTTTAACTGGATTAACTCCTTTGCTAATCATGACTGGAATTGCTTGTTTATTAGGGATTCATTTAGTTGCCGCTATCGGTGGTGCAGATATGCCCGTTGTAATTTCCATGTTAAATAGCTATTCTGGTTGGGCTGCGGCTGCGGCTGGTTTTATGCTCAATAATGATTTATTAATTATTACTGGTGCTTTAGTGGGAAGTAGTGGTGCAATCCTTAGCTATATTATGTGTAAAGCCATGAATCGCTCTTTTATCAGTGTTATCTTAGGTGGTTTTGGTCAAGGAAATGGAGCAAAAACTACTTCAACCGAGAAGAAAGAAGTGGGCGAAGCCCTGGCTACCAATGTGGAGGAAGTTGCCGATTTATTAGTTAATGCTAAAAGTGTAATTATTACTCCGGGTTACGGTATGGCAGTTGCCCAAGCCCAACATGGCGTTTCCGAAATTACTAAAATGTTACGCAAACGTAAGGTTAATGTACGGTTTGGTATTCACCCCGTTGCTGGACGTTTACCCGGTCACATGAATGTATTGTTAGCTGAAGCAAATGTTCCCTATGACATCGTCTTAGAAATGGACGAAATTAATGAAGATTTCTCCGATACCGATGTTGTTTTAGTCATTGGGGCTAATGATACCGTTAATCCTAGTGCTTTAGAAGATCCTAACAGTCCGATCGCAGGAATGCCAGTATTGGAAGTATGGTCAGCCCACGATACTATTGTAATGAAACGCAGTTTAGCTACTGGTTACGCAGGGGTTGATAATCCTTTATTTTATAAGGAAAACACTAAAATGCTGTTTGGTGATGCTAAAGCAAATGTTGATGCTTTGTTAGTGGCATTACGAGAAAAAACCAGTAAGGGCAAAACTGAAGAAAAAGTTTTAGTGACTGCCTAATAGTTTAATTTGTTTACAACTTTAACCTTTCTTCAATTTAAGTAGGTTGGGTTGAGGCACGAAACCCAACAGAGTCAGGAAACAATATTCTGATTAATGTTGGGTTGCACTTCGTTTAACCCAATTTACAAAAAACTACAAAATCCTGATTAATGTTGGGTTGCACTTCGTTTAACTGAGATCTTGCACGCCTTACAAAAATACTTAATAGGCAAAAGTAATAAAATCAATTTTTATGCAGTTAACATCAATTTTTTTACTCATTACTCAGTACGGGGTAAGGGCATAATATATTATGCCCCTACCCGATCGCCCCTACATTACTCAGTACTCAGTTTTTGGGTAGGTGCAAGATCTGAGTTTAACCCAACCTACAAAAACTTAAGGGTTCAAAACTTTAACCATGATAATGAATTGACAAGGCTAATAAAAAACATTATTAAGTTTGAATTGGACGTTTCATTACTAGGGTAACTTCACCATATCTTTTCCCTTCTAATCCTTCTAAATTGTCATGTTCAATATCTTCATCTTGCCCAAGTTTACTTGTCCATTTTCCAGTAAATAATTGTCTAGCTACATGAGTAGGCTTATTGTTTAAAGTATATATAGCTATTTTTTGATAATTTTCTTCTAAATCGGAATTTTCACATATCATATAACCAAGAGTTTGAAATGCTTGAATAAAAGCCAAAAGAGTTTCTTCCCTAGGCACATTATTCGGCCAATAACTTTCAAACATTGAATCAGGCCACCACCATCTTTGAGTATCTTCTGCTGCCCAAGCCACACAATTATAATCAATAGTGTCAATACTGGTAATCTCATAATCTGTAGGGATTAAATTAGGATAATCTCGTTCAATCCATTGTTTAACTTGTGATAGCCACCCTTTATTTCCTACCATTGATAATTGTTATTATGTCCCCATTCTAACCAAGCTTTAATCATATATTCTGTATTGCCTCGATGTTCTAAAGGAACAGGATCTTCTCTGGTAATAGATTTTAACGCCCAAAACCAGCGTCCTGATTTTTGTTCAAGTTCTTTTAATAATAAAGGAATAGCATCTTTTCCTAATCCAATAATTTGTTGATAAGCAGGGTGCATGAAAATTTCAGAACTAGAAGAAATTCCTCTCGTTTCTGCTCGCCACTGATTAACAAGTTTAATAAAAATTTGTTCTATATTAGTTTCTTGAATTAAAGACATTTTTTTGGTTTTGTTAACTTTTTATCAATTATAACTTCTAACCCCTTCAGCCCCTATTCACTACAATAAAAGCGATCGCACTAAATTTAAGTAGGTTGGGTTGAGGCACGGATGCTGTTGGCGAATTCCCAAAACCCTTTTGCGATGGTGAGAGGGGGGAAGATAGGGAAGAGGGAGAAGAGGGGGAAGATTTAGTAAAAATAGATAATTCCCGTTCAAAATGTACTTTTTAATACATTTTTCTTGCCCCAAAATTTGTTTTTTTTATAACATAGTTTGTCTTGTTTGTCAAGTTTTTGTTAAGAAATATTTCGCCAACGGGGTCAGGCACGAAACCCAACAGATTCAGGAAACAAAATCCTGATTAATGTTGGGTTGCACTTCCTTTAACCCAATTTACAAAAAACTACAAAAAACTGATTAATGTTGGGTTGCACTCCGTTTAACCCAACCTACAAAAAACTTCCCACTATTTAAGCCACATTCTACACTTTAGTAAAATTAACTAAGTATTATTGACATATTTCGAAGTTGTCTAGTAAAATCTTAAGAAATATTAGCTTAGCAGTATTGCATAACATAACTATGCGATCGCGTTACTTTAACAGGGGTGTGTTTTTTGGTTTTGATATTAGATTTGAGATAATCTAAAAAAGATCATCATCAATCACAAACTTAAGCAATATTACTAAAGAGGGATGATAATGGCTTATACTGACTTTAAATCTATTGCACAAGTACAGATAAAATTTAATATTAAATATGTGGAAGAAGATTATATTGAATATGATGATATAGAACCTTCCCAATCTTTTTTAGAAGAATTTGAGTTTAGTCGTAATCAAATTGATATATTTTCTTCTGAGGCTTCACGTTGTGAAAATATAATTTATCCTCTGATTAGAGATGTCTATAAACATTATTATCATCAATGTTCTTTATGGAGTCATAAATTTTTTTCTTACGATGAAATTTTAACTGGCACGCCTGATTATATTATTTCTACTAAATCAGAATTAGGTAAAACTATTTTAGGTATTCCCATTGTTTTAATTGTAGAAGCTAAACAAAATAATTTTATAGAAGGTTGGGGACAATGTTTAGCTGAACTTTTAGCCGTCCAAAAAACAAATCAAGATGAAAACTTTATTGTAAATGGCATTGTAACCGATGGTGAATTTTGGCAATTTGGCAAATTAACTAATAATTTATTTACTAAAAATTATACTGTATTAGCTATCAGTGAACTTAAAAAAATATACGGAGCAATTAGTTATATTTTAAGAGTAAACAACTCATAAATAATTTATTTTTAAATTTTAGATAATGCTAATTGAATCCTCGCTTTGACAGCTATTTCTGACTCACGATTAAATAATGTGCTTAATGTCTTTTCTATTTCCTTGGTAAAATCAAAGTTAGTAGGAGAAACCGTAATCGCCAGTTGTTCTAGTGCCACTATACTTGCATAACGTACAACCCATTCTCCATCTTTTGTCACTAATAAAAGAGTATCGAACACCTGTTTTTGTATTTTATTAATTTCCGATGGGGGTAACTTATGCCATTTGATAAAACCTAATCCCCTAGCTGCCGCCCGACGTACACTCAAGGAAAAATCACTACTAGCTGCTTTTAATAATAACTCTAAAGCGCTCGGATCACCAACTCCAGCAAAAACCCGAATAGCCCAAGCCCTCGCCCCATAATTATAATCATCTAAATTATCTAATAAATCGGGGATAACTGGTTCTCCAATCTTAATTAAACCATCTACCGCCGCTACCGCCGCACCCGGATTATTGTATCCTAAAACTTCAATTAACATGGGAATGGCTTCTGGCGATCGCACTTCAGCCAATGCTTCTACTGCTTCCAATAAACTATTTGCCGAATCTGCTTGTTTAACGGCTTCAATTAACTTTTCAGTACTATTAATTAAACTTTGATTCATGCTTTTTTCCTCAAATTATAATAAGCTATCCATCAAATCCATTAATTCTCTACTGGTAGGTGAAATCGTTAAAGTAGATTGGTTATCTTGGTTAACCTGATATTCTAATAAACCTTTCAAGGAAATTAACTTGAGGCTATTTTCCGCTAAAGTTTCGGCGATCGCCTTTCCTCCTGCCACGTAACCAACAGCACCTAAATCCATTAAAGCAGAACGACGCAACTGCAACTCATCTCCTTTTAATGCCTCAACTAAAATTTCCCCGTATTGAGTATCTTGGGTTAATTGATACATCGCCCTAGCTGAAGCATATTGAATCTTGGGAAAAGAATGTTTTAAAAATGGTGTGATAAGACTAATAGCTTCTAAGGCATTTAACGTCCCCAGAGCTTCGATAATTGCCTCATAAGGCTGAATTAGATGCGGTTTCCCTTCAATTTTTTCCGTAGCTAAAGGTAATAATTCATCTTCGGTGACTGCATCTTCCAATAATTTCATCAAAGGAGAAATTGCCCGACTATCACCCAACATTTCCAAGGCTTGGGCGGCGGATTCTCGCACATAATAATCATCACAATCCAAACAATTAATTAAAGCTGGTACAACTCTAGTATCTTCTAATTTTCCTAGGGCTTTAGCGGCATTACGTCTGAGAGGATAACCTCCGTCGGGGGATCTATCTTCGTGATCTTCTAAGGCTTCAACTAACGTATTAATGGCTATTTCCTCTTTGGCTCGAAATTTTCCTAACCACCATGCCGCATAATATCGTTTGCCCAAATTGTCTTTTTGTTGCAAATCGGCGATTGCTGTTTCTAAAGTTAAAGGTGATTGAGAATCAGAGTTAACTTGTTCGTTTTCTTGATACATATTTATGTAATTATAAATTCCCCTATATTGTAGGTTGGGTTAAGGCACGCAACCCAACACAAACCATTATTAATTTTGAATTTTACTCAATTGTGAAGTATCCATTCTAATATAGCAATCCTAAATAGGTTGTGATAAATTAAATAGTACTTAATTACTCTCAAACTGTTGCCATTTCTAAATTCTAAATTCGCTCATTCTAAATTCTAAATTTGTACCCAACGAAAATATTACAAATCAAATAGACTTGATATAGCAGTCGCTAAGTTGCGATTGACGTTCACTAGATTCTTCGCGCTTCGCTTCGCTCAGAATGACAATCACCAGATCAGAAAAATATCCTAACGAATCACCGCGGTTGCTATATAATCAGCGTTTTTTGAAAGCAGAAACCGTTAACATCCCAACTCCTAAACTAAGAATAGCTAAACTAGAGCGAAATTCAGGAACAGTAATATTTTCTTCAGTAAATACCAGCTTTGAGGAATAAATTCGTTGAGAAAATTTCCTGTACCTTGTTCATATCGTAAAATACTATTAGTGAAAAAACTGATAGCGTAAAAATTATTATCTTCCGAGCTAAAAGTAATCGCAACAGGGGCAGTTAAACCACCACTTCCTGAAGGAATAAATTCATCGATAAATGCACCAGTTTCACCATTAAAGCGCAAGACTGAGCTATTGTTAAAACTACCCACATATAAAGTGGAAGCCTCAGCATTATTATTGAGAGAGTTAAAACTTAATAAAGCTGAAAAAACTATAGTTTGGGGCAAATAAACCCAAAATTTAGCAAAATTCATTAATTAACCTCTATTATTAAAGTTATCACTTACAGGCAAGATGCCTATTTTACCATCTCATTGACAGGCAAGATACCTATTTTACTATGTCATTGACAGGCAAGATGCCTATTTTACAAACTTATTGACAGGCAAGATGCCTATTTTACAAACTTATTGACAGGCAAGATGCCTATTTTACTATCTCATTGACAGGCAAGATGCCTATTTTACAATTTCACTGACAGGCAAGATGCCTATCAATACTGCGAGGGCTTTGAAAAATCTAATTGTCGGTGAGGATAAGACAAAGGGCAAACGGCATTGGGCAAAAGGTAGGATTTTCAATGAAATCTTATTTCTACATTCGCGCATTCGCGCATTCTAAATTACCCTCACGGAGGCGTTTTCAACACGATCACCGAGCAGTATTGAGATGCCTATTATTTTAAAAATCTTAACAAACTTTAAATGCCCAATAATGAGCTCTTTCCTCTACAATATAAGGTCCATCAATAATCGAGCTAATTAGTTTTGCTTTATTATCTGCTTGAATTTGCTCACAAACCTCTTGAAAATTGGTGCTATCATAATAACTTTTGCGAGTGCTAAGAACCACTAAACCATCAGATTTGGTAATACGAATCATTTCTTCTACTGCTGTAGGTGGTACATGACCTGTAGTAAAAACACCACAACTAATAGCTGCATCATAGCGATTATCAGGATAGATTTTTATGGGTTGTGTCATATCACATCCTCCTGTCAAAGTGCGATAAGCTTTGGTTTGTTTCGCTTTTTTAACCATGTTATGAGATAAATCAAAACCGTCAATATTTTGATAACCTTTAGAACTAAGGGCAACTCCCACCATACCAGTTCCACAACCTGAATCTATGATTTCAATAGTCTGATTGTCCAAATTGAAAAACTTGTTATTTTGTTTAGATAACAATTCAAAATAAGAGGCAATATAATCAGGACCGCAATAATCTTCCTTTGCTACATCTTGATTATAATTATCAGACCATTGATCATAATAGTGTTGTAGCTCTCTTGTCCCCCCCCCGAAAGATTCAATGCTTTTTGAATGTTATCAAAACTATTTAGTTTGTTATCCATTTCTTTTATAAATCTCACTTGTTTTACTAAAACTATAAACCATCCCATAATTCTAACTAGCCACAGCTAAGGCAACAGAATCTTCAAACAAAAATTCATGGAGAAAACGATTAGCCCATTCCGAACCAAAATAACTGGTAAATAAGCCATGAGCAGGATCTCGTTCAGCACTATACTGATCATAATCTTTCTGTGCTTCCACAATGCGTTCAATTTCTTTCTCTGTGGATAAAGGTTCTGCTTGTTCTACCAATTGCCAGTATAATCGCAAATATTCCTGATAGGCGGGGAAAAGACGTTGATGGATTGATTCAGGATCAGTTTTCGCAAATAATAAATTACGGGAAAAGTAACGGTTAGCATCATAAAACTTCATTTCCAAATCTTGGGCTAAGTCTTTATATTTCTCCCGAAGCGATCGCATTGGCTCGATGTACTTTTGTAAATAGGCTTTGTCTTGAAATAGGGGTTGAAAATCTAACACTACCAGATTTTTCTTGTTGCCAAAAGTGAGAAAATCAATGCCTAACAAGGGCAAATCGTAATGATGAGCAGGATAAATCACACTATTGAAAATTTGAGCAGATTCTCCGGCATCGATGTAGGTATAACGAATTTTTCGTAATTGTGGGCATTGGTAGCACCAACTTTGAATCGTTGCCTTATTTTTACCCCTTTCACTGACTTTCGACTCTAAGCCTTGAGGAATTTCACGAGGGCGTAGCTCAAAATGGGTATTAAGTTCTGTTTCTAAAAATTCTTTAAAAGCCTGATACATATATTTAACTGGAGTTTATAAAAATTGCTGATGCCACACTTAGATAATCTATAACGTTTTTGGCTGAAATTGGCTCATGGATTAAAGAATTTAACAATAGTTAACAAAAAGAGTCATAAACAGGAATTTTTGTTACAAATATTAACGATTGATGGTAACAAATTCTTGTTAAATATTGTAAGCAACAGAGATTTATCTCAATGATTAAATAAGTCTCTGAAGACAACCAAGGTTTATCCAAACCAAAACTATTTGCTGAGTAGGCAAAAATCAAAAATAGATTGTTAAATTTTTTTAAGAAAACAGAGAAAAAACCTAAATAAATATTTAAGGAGGATTTTAATGGTTTTTGGACCAGCATCAACTTTAGGGGTTAGCTTATTTGAAGAAACCCCTCCTTTAGAAAGAACACCTAACAGCACCGTAGAAGATTTAGATGTCATTATTCGTGCTGTTTATCGTCAAGTTCTAGGTAACGCTTATGTAATGGAAAGTGAGCGTGCCGTTGTGCCTGAATCTCAGTTTAAAATAGGTGAATTAAGCGTCAGAGAATTTATTCGTGCTTTAGCTAAAAGTGATGGGTATAAATCCCGTTTCTTCGAGACTTCACCCCGTTATCGTTTTATTGAACTCAATTTTAAACACCTATTAGGAAGGACTCCTGAAGGTTTAGAGGAAATGAGAGTTCACAGTACTATTTTAGATACCGAGGGTTTTGAGGCGGAAATTGACTCTTATCTCGATAGTGATGAGTATCAAAATGCTTACGGTGAAAACATTGTTCCCTATTATCGTGGCTATAAAACTGAACCTAGTCGCACTATGGTTGAGTTTACTCATATGTTTGCGATGCTTCGTGGTGCTTCTAGCAGTGACTTTAAAGGAAGTTTGGCAGGTAAAAGCCCTGTACTTAACCAATATGTAATTCAAAACACTCCTTTGGCAGTTGTACCTCCTTCTGGTGGTGCGGCAGGTAATGGTTGGTCATTCCAAGACACTACTTTAGGTAGTCGTTCTCGTCAGGGAATTGGTGCTAGTGATGAAGGTAAAGTCTTCCGGGTAGAAGTAACTGCTTATCGTTCTCCTAACGCAGTCAATCGTGTTTCTAAATTCCGCCGTAGCAACAAAGTTTACCTTGTGCCTTACAACCAATTATCGGAAACCTATCAACGGATTCATAAACAAGGTGGTGCGATCGCAAGTATTACCCCTGTGTAATTTTAGCTATTAGCAATTAGCTATTAACCGTCAGCTTTCAGGTTTGGGCTATTTTCTGAGCCTGATAGTTGATTAACTGGAGAAAGACAACGAATTTAATTTATTAATTAACTAACAATTTTTGCTGAAATTGGCAAAATGTACCGAAAAAATAGTCATTAACCGGAGGAATTTAACAATATGGCTTTAGTTTTAGAAGCACCTTTAGAATTACGTGAACGTGAAATTGATGAGTTGCAAACTGTGATTCGTGCAGTTTATCGTCAAGTTTTAGGTAATCCTCATGTGATGGAAAGTGAGCGTTTAAACAGTGCGGAATCTCGTTTGTGCAACGGAGAATTAACTGTGCGTGATTTTGTGCGTGAGGTAGCTAAATCCGATTTTTATCGCAGTCGTTATTTTGAGTCCTGTGCCCCCTATCGCTTTGTCGAACTTAACTTCAAACATTTGTTAGGGCGTGCACCTCAAGATCAAAGTGAACTTTCTGAGCATATCCGTATTTGTATTGAGCAGGGTTATGATGCGGAAATCGACTCTTATATCGACAGTGAAGAATATCAAACCAAATTTGGGGAAAATATTGTTCCTTACTATCAAGGGGCTACTTCTCAAGCTGGACAAAAACAATCTGAATACAATCGCATCTTAAATGTTTGGGGTGGTTATGCTTCCGTTGATAGTGCCGTTAAAGCTTCTCGTTTAGTTGATGCTGTTGCTACTAATGGTGATAATAATATCACTCTTCCTAGTACTGGTGGGCGTTCTGGCTATAAAGATGCCACTGAGAAAAAATTCAAGATTGTGGTTAAAGGATCTAAGTTTGATGCACCTCGCCGAGTTAGCAATACCGTTTATTTGGTTTCTGGGGCAAAAATGACTCCTCAAATTCAACGGATTCACCGTGCTGGTGGCAAAATTGTCAGCATTACTGAAGTTGCTTAAGAGATTGTTTGAGGATATTTGATCCTCCTAAACCCCCCTTTCTAAGGGGGACTTTTTTGTCGTGAAATTATAATCTCTGACAAAAAAAATAGAGGATATGAGCATCGCCTTTTTAAAGGTGAAACTCTCGAAAAATAATTCCTTATTCCAAGCCGACGGCTAGGGTAATTCATAATTCAGATTGCTTCGTGCCTCGCAGATTGCTTCGTGCCTCGCATGATTGCCACGGCTTCGCCTCGCAACCTTCGGCCTTCGGCCTTCGGATTCATAATTCATAATTCTTTTCAATACTGCTCGGTTAAGGAGATAAGATCAGAAGATCACCTTTGAGTATTATTCATCATCATCTAATCCAGGACGATTCATCTGTTTAAACCGATCGCCGTTATGCCAAAGTGTCAGTCCTTTAAGCGATCGCTCTGGTGGTATCTTGCCCAGTAGAGAAATGCCTAAACCTAAGATTACAGCAAATGGAGCAGTAATTGCCGATCGCCAAATCCCCGGAAAAGTTAACCAGCCCATTTGTGAGCCAACTATCACCAGAATAACCGCCGCAACAGTGCCGTAAAATGCCCCAGTGGAATTAATACGAGGAATTAGGACTCCCATCAAGAAAATTCCCAACAATGGCCCTAAAAACATGGTGGTATATGTCACCAGAAATGGCAGTAAGTCTTTCCCTGTTGAAGCAACATAAAATGCCGAAATAATACCTAAAATGCCCCAGAGTACGATCAAACCTTGGGCAACCTTCAAAGACTTCGATTCACTGGGTTCTGATTTAGAATAGCGATCGTAAAAATCTACTGTCATACAAGTCGCAAGGGAATGAAGTGCGGAATCAATAGATGACATAGCCGCCGCAAAAATAGCAGCTACTAAAAATCCAGAAGCCCCCGTGGGAACTTGATTGACAATAAAATGAGATAAAATTCCATCTCCTTGAATATCATCGGGAAGTCCACCATTAAGAGAATAAAAGCCAAATAAAAGTACCCCAAGTAACAATGTCGCCGCAACACCAACAAAGCCAGAAAACCACCCTAGCAAAATTGCTTTACGGGCTGAGGAGACATCGGCACAGGAGACATAACGCTGGACAGATTGCTGGTTTGTTCCTGCTACAGCAAAGGCAAGTATGCCATAAGCGAATAATGCAGTGGGTAATGAGTAGATAGATGTAGGATCCCATGATAAATTTATCATAGTTAGTTTTCCCCCCTCTCCTGCGGCACTCCAAAGTGAGCCAAATCCACCATCAACTCCTGATACTGCCGCCCAGATACCAGCCCCTATACCGACAAAAATCATCACGAATTGAAGCACATCCGTCCAAACCACCGCCGTAATCCCCCCTGCTACTGTATAAACAATCGAGACAATACCGACGAGTAAGATGGCGATCGATAGTGGAAGTCCTGTAATGGTAGAAACGACTAGCGATGCAGCATATAAAAGTCCCCCTAACCTAGCGATCACAAATAGTAAAAAACAAATAGAGCCTAGAGAGCGAGTTTTGGCATCGAAACGTTTCTCCAGATATTCATAGGCGGTTGTGAGATTAAGCCTGACAAAAAATGGCAGAAATAGCAAGATTACTAATCCATAACCAATTAAATCACCGAATTGTAGTTGTAGATAGAGAAAACCATTCTTGTAACCTTGTCCAGGCCCTCCCAGAAGTGATGCGGCGGAAAAAGATGTGGCAATAATCGAAAAACCGATCGCCCACCAAGGTAGCTGACGTGATCCTCTAAAATACTCATTGGTGTTGTTTTGCTTGCGACTTGCGGCAATTCCGATGGCGATGACAATCATTGCGTAAACGGCAACAATCACCCAATCGATTATATTCATAGATATTCTATACTCCTAACTTTTTGTTACCTAAAATTACCTATAGTTGCCCATAAGAGTAACTATATCCGTCTGATTTATGGACGGGTTTAATATGATTCGGTGAGACAGAGACGATCTTTTTATTTGGTAGTTTAATGTCAAAACTCCCTTTACTTCTAACTGTCTTAAGTCTTACATTTCTTAATCCCACTTGTTTTCCTGCGACAACATTTACTATATCGCCTGTATTCCAATTGGGAACTTTTTGTTTGGGTTTGTATCCTTTGCGTGGAAAACCAAACTTATCCATTTGGATAACTAAACGATTGCAGTGCCCTTTTGCAAAAATTAATAAAGGTTGATGAGTTAGAAGCTTTAAATTCGGTGTTTTACCCACACAAGCCCCATCAATCCAGTGAGTTTTTGGTAGTTTTTGCACTCTCCGATTATATTTGGTTAATCCACCACTACC
>CAJHXH010000260.1_pt1 | contig 30358 bp, 29 predicted proteins | sample 9198571 | NCBI WGS metagenome assembly CAJHXH01 (sample SAMEA7708301, study PRJEB35096) | sediment metagenome | biome: marine neritic benthic zone biome [ENVO:01000025]; feature: sediment [ENVO:00002007]; material: shallow marine sediment [ENVO:03000034] sea grass bed [ENVO_01000059] ... | reverse complement strand
CTAAGAATAAAACCCTTATGCTCAAAGAATTTAAGGCTATTAATTTATGGTTGTAACTGATAGTCAAAATAAAAGAAAAAACTTATTACTTATTACTTATTACTTATTACTAAAATACATGATATTTACCAACCATTTTTTCGCTCACCCGTTAAAATCCCCATCCTCACGGTGAAAACCTTCTGCCTTCTGCCTTTTGCCTTTTGCCTTCTTTTAACTTTAATTAAATGGCTCTATTTATAACCAATTTCCTACCAAAACAAAAGGTGCCCAGTAGAAAGGATGTTGATATTGGGACGATCGCAATAAAGATAATTGTGCTTGCCTTAGTGCCTCCGCTTTACTGACATTCGGCTGGCTTAAAGTTTCATAAAATTTCAATATAAAATATGACGTTGAGCGATCTTGTACCGACCAAAGGGTTGCTAAAGTACTACGTGCTCCTGAACGAACGGCTACTCCAGCTAATCCTAACACCGCTCGTTTGTCACCAGCCGCCGTCTGACAAGCACTCAAAATCAACAATTCAATCGGATTTTGTTCTTGCCCCTCCCTTTCTTGCAATAATTGATCTAAATTTTTAACATTAATGCGTTCATCCCAAGTCAGTAGAAAAGTATCCTCTGCTTGAGAAGAAAACTGTCCGTGGGTAGCCAAGTGAATTATGGGAAATGAAGTTGACTCAATTTCCCTTTGCAGGCGATCGCGTGTAAAATCTTGGTCTAAGAGAACTTCTGTGGAGACTAATTCAGTAATCTCTTTTACTTCTTGTTTAACTCCGGGTAAAGGGGAAAATCCCTGACGAGCCTCAGCTACGCCACCTGCTAGGGTTCTCAACTGTTCTGAAGAAAGTGATCGTGGACTCAGGAGTTGCAATCCGGGGGTTAGGGCAATGTTGTATTTTTCAATTAAATACTGCTTACCATCGTGAAGTGCGGCCATTGGTACTCCGCTCAAAACACCATCGAGGACAAAGACTAAAGTTTTAATATTATTTTCTTCTAATTCTGTTTCTAACGGACGAATTAGCCAATCGTAAAATTGCTGATGGGGGTACAGGGGTTTCTCCGAAAAAAAATAGGGGTTTAAGTTGGCAAACATATCATCAAAGACTTGTTCTATTTCCTCTGATACTGAGTTGTCTAAATTCTTATTTACGGCAGTTTCGTAGTAGCTTAAAGGCTTTCCGGGGATAGATAACACCAAAGCAAGGCGTTTTGGCAAAACAATAGAATAGATAACTGCCCCTTGGGAATCAAATTGTTCAATTTGTTGAGGTTTGGCATCAATACAGGCTTCCCGAAAAAAGTTGTTAAGTTCGGCTAATTGGAGTGATTCAATGATGTCACGGGCTTTTTTGAGGTTATCCTCACTAATTTCGCCCATTTTCCCCTGTTGGTTAATAGAGGGTTGTAAGAGTATATCTACCAATTCTCGATAAACAGGTTCTACACTATCACGGAAGTTAAATTGAATGTCTGCACTGGTAATCACTAAATCTTGCCGCAAAGATTCAAGAATATCCACCGCTAAAGTATAAGAGGCGATCGCTTGGTCATTTTGTCCTTGGAGTTGTTGCAATCTACCTAATTGCCATTGCCATAAATAAACAAGTTCAGGGTTATCAAAGGCGGAGAGTCGTTGTAGGGCTTGTTCCGTCAATTGTTGTGCGGTGGCAGGTTTTCCCCTGAGTTGATAACTCGCCCCTAAATAACCGAGAGCGTTTGCTTCAGCCTGTTTATCTCCCAAGGTATGGGCTTGGTTGAGTGCCGACTCTACCAGTTGATTAATAGTTTGCCAAGAGGGAATCTGTAATTGCTGAAGTTCTTTTTCATTGATGGGTTTAAACCTTTGTTGAACTGCTGGACAAGATTGTAGAATAGGGCTTACAAGTTGGGTTTTATCTCCTCTGAGTTGAAATTCAAGGCACATTAAATTTTGAGCTAATTTCAGTTGGGCAAAAACTTTTTTTCTGTTAGATGGTAAGGAAGTAATATCATTTAAAGCAAAGTTCCCCCCTTTTGAAGGGGGGTTAGGGGGGATCAAAAATGGTATCTTTATTGTTGGCAAATCCCTAACCGGATTATTGTTAGAATCAGGAATAAGTTGAGATTGAATTTTTTCGATCAAACTGGGAATTTTTGACCACTGTTGTATTTTTATAAATAGACTTAGCAAATTTAGCTGTGCTTGTATCTTGGTAAAAGAGGTGCTTTCTGATTCTGCTTGACGATAACAGGCGATCGCTTGTTGATAAAATTCTGTACTTGTTTCATAATTCTTGGTGGGATTGCAAGCCAAAGATTCTGTTGTTAGTATAGATGGCTGTTTTTGTTCTCTAGATATTTTTTGATTGCCTAAAACTTGAAATGTATTACCTAGACTGAGAGCGATCGCCGCTAAGTTTTGAGAATCTTCTCTTGTTTGAGCTAATTGCCAACTTTTTAATAAAACTATTTGGGCTTGTAAGGGTTTCCCCGTTACTCGCAAGACATTTCCCAAACTGCGTAATCCTAATATTTGTAGGGATATAGGCACATTTTCTGGAAGTACTTGCAATTGTTCTTCTAATACCCTACACTCTTGACTATCTATCTCTAATGCTTCCAACAAAGTTCGGCAAGCCCTTGGATAAAAACCTAACTCTTGCATGGCTTGGGCTTGATTAATCTGACTTTGGATAACTCTGTTGTTGTCACCTATTTTTTGATAAATTTTACTAGCTTCCTGCCAACTATTCAAAGCATTATTAGGCTGTCCTAATGATAGTTGCAACTGCCCTTCAATATCTAAAGTTGCGGCTAATATACTTTGTAGTACTTCCGTACCTTTCTCAGTTTCCAAAAGGGAAAAACTTTGGGCGATCGCACTTTTAGCCTCATTCCATTGTCCTAATTGCTGATAAGTCAAGGAAAGATTACTTAGTGCCATTGCCTGATTTAGCCTATCCTTTTGTGCAGAAAAAGCTTCAACTGCCTGTTGCCAAACTGCTGCTGCTTTCTCAAACTGTGCAGCTTGATAGAGCTTTTTACCTTGTTCCACCAATTGTCGAGTATTGTTATACTGATTTTGAACAATGGTTGTAGAAACAGAAACTTGGGCGATAAACAAGGGAAATATTATTGATAGAAGAAATAGTAGGACTAACAGGAAAAGTGATCGTCTTTTATAAATTTTTTTTAATATTTGCTGAAATCTATCAGCTATTCTGGGCTTTTTCTTGATCACAAGTGGTTAATATTTTAATTTGATCATCTCCAATCATCTCATAAAATCTTAGCTCATCATTGGTAGTATTATCATGGAGAAAGAGATTTTGTTAATTATTTTTGTTATAAATTATATTTCTTAATTGATTGCTTTATTTTCTCATGAAGTTTAGCCGTTGTTGATAATGGGGTTGTAAAATTTTATTGCTTCATAATCATAGCGATTTAATTCTGTCTCCTAACCTAAATTTTCGGAGGTTTTGTTGCTAGCGATCGCTTTTAAGGAGCGTGCCATTCGTATAACTCAGATCTTGCACCTACCCAATAATCGGCTCGTGAAGGGAGGGGTCAGGAGGAAGGCTGCAGGAGTCAGGAGAAAGAATTTACTTTAACAACTCTAAAATTGATTCTTAAACTTTGGCTTATTTAGTATTTATGTGTTTGCGTGCAAGATCTCAGTATAAGGCTTTCCTTACATACTAGCGGTAAAGTGCTTAAATGAAATGGAACATAAAAATTTGTATAAGCCCCTGACAATAAAGATTTTTCATTCTGCATTCGTATTTCTACCATTTACTTGTAGGCAATTTTACTCGTTTTATCTATAATTGGAATTGTTGTTAAGTTAAATAATCGAAAATATATGATGCGTTTGAAGAAAATTAGTTACACTTTTTTACTAATTATTGTTAGTATATTTTTCATAATAACTGCTAATCATAATGTTATTGCTCACTCTAATTTACCTAAGATTAATGATAGTGAATCACAGCTTATTCAATTTGAGGATTTTATTGCCCAACAAGATTTTGATGCCGTTGAAATTAAAACTATTCCCGTCAGATATAATATATATATGTTAATGGCAAATGGAGGTAACATTGGAGTATCAGTTGGTGAAGATGGAACTCTATTAATTGATAGTCAATATGCTCCTTTAACTGAGAAAATTAAGCAGTCAATTAGTAGTATTAATCAAAAACAAATTCGTTATTTAATTAATACCCATTATCATTTGGATCATACTGGAGGCAATGAAAATATAGCAAATTTAGGTACGGTAATTATTGCCCATAAAAATGTACCTAAACAAATGAGTATTGCTCATTCTTATCCAGTTTTAGGTATGGAAACACCAGCTTCTTCTCAGTCAGCTTTACCTGTAATGACTTTTAATGATAGTCTTGATTTAGATTTTAATAACAGTGAAATTCATGCTTTTCATATTCCTTTAGCCCATACTGATGGAGATGTTGTTATTCAGTTTAAAGAACAAAATGTTATTCATACAGGGGATCTTTTTTTCAATGGTTTTTACCCTTTTATTGATACTCAAGTAGGTGGTTCAGTAGATGGTATGGTTAAAGCTATAGATCAGATTTTATCATTATGTAATGATGATACTATAATTATTCCGGGGCATGGAGAATTGTCTAATCGTCAAGAATTAATTAATTTTCAAAAGATGCTCAAAACTGTTGATCAAAGAGTTAAAAACGCTGTGGCTAACAAGATGAGTTTAGATGATTTAATTAAGGCTAATTTATTGGCTGACTTAGACGAAACATGGGGCAAAGGCTTTTTAAATTCAGAGCAATTTTTAACTATTGCTTATCAAGGTTTACAGCAAAAATAAATAAATAAATAACAATTTATGATTAATATTAAATAGGAGAATTTATAGCAATCGCCATGATGCTTAAGACGTTTTGAGATTCTTCGATAACCTCAGAATGACAATTAGAGATTAGGAGAATATCTTAACTAATTTGATGATTGCTATAAGATAGTAGCCCCACCTAATTAAACGTTTTATAGATTAAGTTCGTAGTAATGGCTTTAGCCATTATATATAGAGCGTTGCAAACCCTAAAGGGGTACGGGCTTAATATTATTAAGCCCCTACAAACTTTGTTTAAGTCTATAGCTACTTAAAACTCCGAAAAATCAGCCAAAAATTAGGATTTTTCAATTCGGCACTTTTATTTATTCATTTTCAGCATTAGAATTAGGAGTTAGTTAATTCTAAATTCTGAATAATGTCATTGCGAGACGAAGTCGTGGCAATCTGAATTCTAAATTCCTTTAACTCCCCGAGTAGGATTCGAACCTACGGCCAATCGGTTAACAGCCGACCGCTCTACCACTGAGCTATCGAGGAAAGCTTCGCACATTTAACTATTATAACTACCATTCAAAAAAAAAGCAAGAGGTGTTGAAAAATTTTTTTTTAAATGGTGAAATGGCTTACTTTTCGAGCTATGCTAAAAGGTAAGAGGATTAAGACCAAAAATAACATGATTACTGAATATCGCTCCGTTTCTCTTTCTTATTTATCAACCAATTTGTCTTTATTGGCTCATTTGGATACCATTGCCACAGTTTATCAACGGCAAGAGGATACTTATCATCTAGTTTTATCGGATGTAGATTTAGTTGGGGTAGATAAGTTTTCTGAAGGTAAGGCAGAATTATCCCCTTCTACTTCAAAATCTAAAAACTTAATTTGGTTGGAAATATCTCCTTATCGAGTAACTATGACACAACAAAACCAAACTCAGCTTAATTATCGACATTTTTGGGAAAGAGGCGTATATGGAGTTAGTCGTTATTGGCTAAATGAAAACATTGATGATCAAATTAGACAAAGAAAGATGCAATTACGTAATTTTACCCGTGATTTGAGTTTGACAGGATCATCTATGCCCGATTCCCTCAGAATTGAATATGAGTTATGGACAAATAACCTTAATTTTGGTCATTATATTTTACATCTGGAAATCAAGTAGAATAGAATAGGATACATTTATTTAATTTTAATTAATATAGATAGAACTTAAATACTAATGGGCAAGGAACAGATAGTACTTTTATCCTCCAGAGAAATTGGCAAAATGCGTAAAGCCGGCAAATTAGCGGCACAATTATTAGAACATTTAGGGAAAATGGTTAAACCGGGTATCAGTACTCATGAACTAGATCTAGAAGCGGAAAAATGGACTAAAGCACACGGAGCGAAAAGTGCACCATTAGGTTACAATGGTTTTCCTCGATCGATTTGTACTAGTGTTAATGAGGTGGTTTGTCATGGTATTCCTAGTAAGGAACAAATTTTACGAGACGGTGATATTATTAATATTGATGTGACTCCGATTGTTGATGGTTATCATGGTGATACTTCGAGAACTTTTTTTGTGGGTACACCCTCGCCGAAAGTACGTAAATTAGTGGAAGTGACGGAAGAATGTTTATATCTTGGGATTAATGCGGTGAAGCCCAACGGCAAGATTGGGGATATTGGGGCTGCGATTCAAGAATATGCAGAAAGTCATGGTTTTTCAGTGGTGCGTAATTTTGTGGGGCATGGTGTCGGACGCACTTTTCATTGTCCTCCCCAAGTACCTCATTTTGGCAAAAAAGGCACAGGCAAAAAAATCCGTGCGGGGATGGTATTTACTATCGAACCAATGATTAATGAGGGTACATGGGAAGCAGAATTATTGGATGATGGTTGGACTGCTTTAACTAAAGATCGCAAATTATCTGCTCAATTTGAACACACTATTGCTGTCACCAAAGAGGGTGTAGAAATTTTAACCCTGAATCAATAGATTTCTGGTTGAAGTTGAGTCTTTAAATCAATTTCAGACTGAAAGCCAAAACCCGTTAAAAGGGTTGATAAATTACCTATTTTGCCCTTAAAAATTAACTGTAAACTGTAAACTATCCACTATCAACTAATTTTACTATGCAAAAAATCTGGCTAACTTTAATAACTTTTTTATTCATTTTTAGTTCAATTTTTATTAGTCCTTCTCATGCTTATGCTGGTATTGAAGAGCGACAATTATTACTTCAATCATGGCGATTAGTTAATGAGGCTTATCTCGATGACTCTTTTAATCATCAAAATTGGTGGGGTGTGCGGCAGAAATATTTAAAACAGCCCTTAAATAATCCAGAGGAAGCCTACCAAGTTATTAAAGAAATGTTGGGCAGCTTAGAAGATCCTTATACTCGGTTTTTGCCACCACGACAATATAATAATTTGCAAATTACGACGTCTGGTGAATTAACAGGGGTTGGTTTACAAATTAGCATTAACCCTGACACTAAACTGTTAGAAGTAGTTACGCCTTTACCTAATTCTCCTGCCGAAGCCGCAGGGATTCAACCGAGAGATAGCATAATCAGTATCGATGGCATTGATGCTCAAACTTTAACCCTTGATGAAGCCGCCAATAAAATTAGAGGGAAAATTGGCAGTACTGTTGTTTTGGAAATTAAACCGCAAAATCAAGAGCAAATTCAAACTTATCAACTGAAACGCGATCGCCTAACTTTAAGTTCTGTAACTGCTAGATTAGATAAATCCTTACCAGAATCTCCCATTGGTTACTTAATGTTAAATGAATTTAGTGGCAATTCAGCTCAAGATTTAGCCCATGCCTTAGTAAAATTGGAACAGAAAGGGGCAAAAGGTTATATTTTAGATTTACGCAATAATCCCGGTGGATTGTTAAGCGCAGGGGTAGAAATTGCCCGTTTATGGTTGCCACCCAGCACTATTGTTTATACTGTCAATCGTCAAGGTAGTTTAGGTAGTTTTGATGCTTTTGGCGAACCTTTAACCACTGCACCCTTAGTTGTCTTAGTCAATCAAGGTTCAGCTAGTGCCAGTGAAATTTTAGCAGGGGCTTTACAGGATAATGGTAGGGCTGTTTTAATTGGTGAGCAGACTTTTGGTAAAGGTTTAATTCAATCTTTGTTTGAATTGCCTGATGATTCAGGGATTGCCATTACGGTGGCTAAGTACGAAACGCCAAAACATAAAGATATTAATAAATTAGGTATCACTCCTGATTATAAAGTTACTCAAGAACCAATTAGTTATCTGCAAATTGGCACAGAAGTGGATTTACAATATCAAGAAGCCCTTAAATATCTGGCACAACAACCTCAAAGTCAGCAGGTTTTTGTCTCGGCTCAATAATATCATTCTGGCAGAATTCAGGCAACAGTCAACAGGCAACAGGCAACAGGATTCAAATTGGCATTTTGTGAGTCTAATCAAGTCACTGTCAAAGATTGCTGGGTTTATTCCTCAAGAAGTCTAATAATTAGGGCTTGCTGAAAAAGTAAATTGGCTGGTGATGGTTAAGTAATGAGTAATGAGTAATGAGTTTATAAGGATCTTAGACTTTAATTCTTAATTTTTGTGCATATTTCAACATTGTTGTATGATAAAACAATCAAAGGTTGGGTGGTGATTTTAGCATTGCTTTTTACCCAAAACCTCAATTAGTTTATTCCCCATTATCGGTTTTTTTAGGGCGATCGCTACTCCATGCCCACCAAACCTGCTCGCATTTACACAGATAAAATTCTTGATATTTGCGGGTATAATCTTCTGTTGTTACCGGTGCAGAACGATTAAGCCAAACCTTCTGGGCTTCACGAGAAGAAACATGGCAACGTGGACAATGAAAATTTAGAGCATGAGTCGCTGTCTTTGTCCATTCTGGGGCATTACGACTAAAGGCTTCCATATTTTTTATTTAATGATGAGCAATTTTTTGTCTATTATAAATCAGATGCCAATTAAGGCAGGACAAAAGTTAAATTCTGGTAGGGTGGTTTAGGCAACAAATAAGTGAATGACAGACAGGACTTCTCAAACGTCCTCTTAACCTGCCGCCAAATCCTCGTTTATCACTCTTAATGTTTATTTTATAAAAAATCTCTAAAAAATCAATTATTTAAGTTGTTAAATATGCAATTTATATGACTATTAATCAATCTTCAGAGCCACTAGAATTAACTACGAAATTAGCCTTTGGGGCTGGTGATATAGGACCTGCTTTAACTGCTAATCTATTAGTATTTTTTTTACTACCTTTTTTTACTAATGTGGCAGGTTTAGCTCCTAGTTTAGCAGGTAGCATTTTATTAATTGGCAAAGTTTCCGATGCCATTAATGATCCAATTATCGGAATTTTAAGCGATCGCACTAGGACAAAATGGGGTAGAAGATTACCTTGGATATTATTAGGGGCAATTCCCTTTGGAGTTGTGTTTTTTTTACAGTGGATTGTACCAACTTTTAGCTCTAATAATCAATTAAATCAAACCTTATTATTTATTTATTATATTGCCATTGGGGTTATTTTTAACCTTTGTTATACCGCCGTTAATTTACCTTACCAAGCCCTGACTCCTGAATTAACCCAAGATTATAATGAGCGTACGAGTTTAAATAGTTTTCGCTTTAGTTTTTCTATTGGTGCGAGTATTTTATCTTTAGTTTTAGCTGGGGCTATTTTTAAAGTTTATGAAGGAGAGGATCAACAAAAATATCTGATCTTAGGGTTAATTTCTAGTTTAATTGCTATTATTCCTTTATTTTGGTGTTCTTTTAGATTGCAAGAACGTGGTTATCAACCTTTTTTTAATACTCCCCAAAAGAAATTTGCTGGTTTTTTATGCGTTGCCAGTGCTACGACAATGGCGGTATTAGCCATGTTCAATTATGTTAAATCTGAATCAAGTAAAGATAATTTTATAGCATTTATTTTTCTATTATTTGCTCTTTTTTTATTAGTCATTGCTTGGAGTTTAATTAAAGGAAAAACAGAGCCTCATTTACGTCATAAATTTGAACACATATCCGCTGGGGAGAATCAGCCTAATTTAACTTTTTTTCAGCAACTAAAAATAGTCTTTAGTAATCGCCCTTTTCTCTATGTAATTGGTATTTATTTATGCTCATGGTTAGCAGTACAATTAACAGCATCGATTCTATTATTTTTCGTGGTTAATTGGATGGGATTACCAGAATCTCAATTTCCTCAAGTAGCGATCGCCGTTCAAGGTACAGCTTTAATTATGCTATTTATTTGGCAATTTATTAGTACTTTATTAGATAAAAAAGTAGTTTATTTCTTAGGTACAGTAATTTGGATTTTTGCTCAAATTGGTTTATTTTTAGTGCAACCCGGACAAACGGTGTTACTTTACACTATGGCAATTTTAGCTGGTTGTGGTGTATCTGTAGCTTATTTGATTCCTTGGTCAATGGTTCCCGATGTAATTGATTTAGATGAACTACAAACTGGGAAGAGACGAGAAGGAATTTTTTATGGTTTTATGGTATTGTTACAAAAATTTGGTTTAGCATTAGGATTGTTTTTAGTAGGAATTGCTTTAGATGCGGCAGGATTTATTAAAAATACACCAGGGCAACCTATTCCTACTCAACCTGAAAGTGCTTTATTGGCAATTCGTCTCGTTGTTGCACCTTTACCAGCTATTGTTTTAGTAGTGGGTATTGTTTTGGCTTATTTTTATCCCATTACCCGACAATATCATCGAGAAATCCAAGCACAATTGTCAGCTAAAAACAATCAACAATCAATAATTAATAATTAATAATCAATAATTAATAATCAATAATTTAAGAATAAAATGCAAATTACTGGCAAAACTAAACTATTAGGTATCATCGGTAATCCTGTTGAACATTCTTTATCACCTGTTATGCAAAATCAGGCGATCGCCAGTTTAAATTTAGATTATATTTATGTCCCGTTTCCCGTGCAAAATGAAAAATTAAAGACAGTTTTAGATGGCTTTCGTGATTGTGGTGTTAAAGGTTTTAATGTCACCATTCCTCATAAACAAGCAGTTATTCCCCTACTAAATCAAATTAGCGACACAGCCAAGAAAATTGGGGCAGTTAATACCGTTTGGCTAACAGATACAGGTTGGCACGGCACGAATACGGATATTGATGGTTTTATCGCCCCTTTAAAACAGTTAAACCGAAATTGGAGTCAAATCACACCTTTAGTTTTAGGTAATGGTGGGGCATCACGGGCGGTAATTGTCGGTTGTGAGGAGTTAGGTTGTCAGCAAATTAATGTAGTAGGGAGAAATTGGGATAAATTAAGAATATTTCAAGATAGTTGGTCAAATAAAGGCTTAAATATCCAAATAAATCTTAATCATTGGGATAAATTACCTAAATTATTATCTAAATCTCAATTACTGGTTAACACTACTCCCATTGGGATGTATCCGCAGATTAACCAATCACCTTTGACAGAAACCGATATTAAATTAATCAATCAAGATACCATTGTTTATGACTTAATTTACAATCCTAGCCCTACATTGTTGTTACAAAAGGCGGAAACTCAAGGCGCAACTATTATTGACGGCACAGAAATGTTAGTACAACAAGGGGCAGTCGCCCTGGAAATTTGGACAAAAAAACCTGCACCCGTAGAAGTAATGCGTCAGGCTTTATTGTCAATGTTAGTTAAATCATAAACGCTTCCCTGACTATTGCATTTTACTGTGTTATTTTTTCTGTATAATTATTAGAAGAATGGTAAAGAAGACAAAAAAATAAATTCTTCAATTCTCATTTTTTGATTGCAAATTTATCCTAAATGTAGGGTTAGCATTACCCACGTTACCACGAGAAAAGAAAGTTATTATGACAATTATCATCGACAAACCGAAACAACAACTAACTTTTGAGCAATTTATTACTCAGTTACCTGATGAAGAAGGACGTTATGAATTAATTAACGGAGAAATTATGCGAATTTTACCGACGAGAAGACATGAAGACATTGCTGATTTTATTCTTCGACAGTTTGATAAAGAGGTTGAAAGGGCAAACCTTAATTATCGAGTTTCCGGGAGAATTGTAATTAGGACTGAAAATAAACAAGGAAAAGAAAGGGGTAGGCAGCCTGATGTCACCGTAGTTGATAAAACGGCATGGGAATCTCATCCGACTGCTTATTCTGCTTTGCTTGATGCCCCGCAATTGTTAGTGGAAGTAGTTTCGACAAATTGGGAAGATGACTATATCGATAAGCTAGAAGAATATCAACTTTTAGGAGTTGCGGAATACTGGGTGATTGATTACTTGGCGATCGCCTCTCGTAGTTATTTAGGCAATCCAAAACAACCCACAGTCTTTGTTTATACACTTAAAGAAGATCAAACTTGTGAAATGAAGGCTTACCAAAATGATAGCTTAATTATTTCTCCCACTTTTCCCGACTTAAAATTAACTCCACAGCAAATTTGGTCGGTAACATGTTAATTTATCTTTAACTAAGTTTCTCTATTGGTTCGCTATACTTAAATAAGATGGATTGAGCTATGATTTGTCGGTAAGAAAATCTGACAGAATATTGAGAAATTCGCTTTTTAGTGGCAAAACAAATTTATGTATTTGATCCTCATTAAATAATATTTTGATTAAGGAAAAAACGATAAAATTCTTGTTAATCATTTTCTATGAAAAAAAGAGTCACCCTTACCTTTCCTCGCAACGCCATCCAAATGCCGTTAACCTATTTATTAGCTAAGGATTTTAATATTGCCGCTAATATTATTCGAGCCCAAGTAGCACCGAATCAAATTGGTAAATTAGTATTGGAGTTATTAGGAGATATAGATTTATTAGAGGCTTCCATTGATTGGATGAAGTCGAAGAATATAGATGTTTCTTTTGCCACAGGGGAAATTACCATTGATGAAGAAACCTGTGTTCATTGCGGTTTATGTACTGGTGTTTGCCCCACAGAGTCATTAACCCTTAATCCTCAGACTTATCAACTGCAATTCCGCTCTTCTAGTTGTATTGTGTGCGAACAATGTATTCCTACTTGTCCAGTGCAAGCTATTTCTACTAATCTGTAAAATCTAATCTAAAATAATGGTGGGCATTGCCCACCCTACATCTTTAAGGAGTGGGGAGTCATACGAATTAATAATTCATAATTAATAATTCATAATTACCCATTTTATTTTCTTTTTGCCCAATGTCGTTTGCCTTAAATACTTTAGTATTTTGGAAAGGCGTGCAAGATCTAAAGTATAAGGAAAGCTGTTTTTTTCCTTCACGTCTAAAGACAGACGTGGGCTTGTACCTTTATTTTACTTTATCAAAAACTGATGAAATTAACTGAAATTTGGATTTATCCCATTAAATCTTGTCAAGGTATTAGTCTCTCTTCCGCAGAGCTAACTGCAAAAGGCTTAACAGACTCTCAGCAACCAGCATTTGACGATCAGATTCCGTCTGCCACTTTCAGTGATCTGGCTTTGCCTGCCGCCTTCGGCGATCGTGCGAAGCACGCCACTTTCAGTGATCGCAATTTTATGTTAGTGGATTCACAGGGAAATTTTTTGACACAAAGACAATATCCTCAACTAGCAACAATTAAAGTCAGTATTAACGGCAATAATTTAATCTTAAAGAGTGAAGATTCTACGATTAACCCTTACGAATTTTGCCCTAGAGATAATAATTCAGAGATGAAAGTTAAAGTTTGGAGAGATCATACCATCGCCATTGATCAAGGTGATGAAGTAGCTAAGTGGTTTCAATCCGCCCTTAATCTAGATCAATCCTGTCGTCTAGTTAAACAGTCAGAGAATCATATCAGAGCGATCGATCCTAAATATAGCACTAAAGCGAATCAACCTGTTAGTTTCGCCGATGGTTTTCCTTTTTTGTTAACTAATACAGCTTCGGTAGAAGAATTAAATCGTCGTTTAGAAGAAAAATATCCTCAACAAAATCAACAAATTACTATGAATCGTTTTCGCCCTAATTTAGTTATTGAAACCAACGAGGCTTTTATTGAAGATACTTGGCAAGAAATTAGTTTAGGTAAGATAAAATTTAGGTTAGTTAAACCCTGTAGCCGTTGTTTAATTACTACTACAGATCAAAAAACAGGCGATCGCAATTCTTTTAAAGAACCCTTAGCTACTCTCAGTAGTTTTCGGACAATACCACAACAAGGGATTATGTTTGGACAAAATTTAATTGCCCTTAATCATGGCATAATTAATGTTGGTGATTTAGTGGAAATAGAAAAATAGTCAGAAAAATTTAGAATTTAGAATGAGCGAATTTAGAATTATTCAAGCCTAAATTATGTCCTGAATCGCTGTATTTATAAGCTCTAAATAAGTCATTATTTTTATTTTTGTAAATAAGATATCCTTACTAATTAATAAATTTAAACAAGCTATTATTCCTTTAACTTTTTATGAAAAAAATATTTATTTATTGCCTGCTTAGTTTAATTATTTCTTGCCTATTTTTTCCTCATATTGCTTGGGCAAAAACTAAATCTTGTCCGAATAATGTTGCTCAACTGGAAGTGGGAAATGAATGCGAAATAGAAATTATTAAATTGCATCCAACTCAGTCAGAAATAGGGATGTACCAAGTCAAGTATAACCAAGCCTTATTAGCTGTAATTGAAGCGGGAGACTCAAAAAAATATAATGATATTAAAGAATATTTAAAAAAGAAAGTTGTACCTGTGGTGATTGGTCCTAATAACATTCTCTATATGGTAGATAGGCATCATACAGTAAGAGGAATTTGGGAATATGTAAATCATGATCCTCAACAAAAAGTTGACATTAAAATTATTAAAAACTGGTCACAAGAACCTGAATTCTGGGTAAAAATGATAGCTAATAATTATACATATTTAGGAAGTGAAAATAACCATATTACTCCAGCACAATTACCAGCTAAAATTGGCGACTTAGTTAATAATAATTATCGTTCAACTGTTGGTTTAGCCGTTAAATGGACTTTTTTAGAACAACCAAAAGGAGAAGCCAAATATTTCTATCAGTTTAAATGGGGAGATTGTTTACAAAAATTAGGTTTTTCTCTGCCTGCCACTATCCAGCAAGATGAAGTTTATGCCACTGCCGCCTTTTTACACAATGAAGATAATCAGGCTAAATTTGCCAGCATCTGTAATTTGGAAGCGCCTCAAGAGAAAAGTTTAGAAGATGTCATCCGTGAATTTACCAACTAAAATACTACTGTTTTATCATAAAAGTAGAACATTTTTCGTAAGAATAATAATTTTTGTCGATTTTTTGGGCATCTTGGGCATAGTTAGTTTAAGTATATTTTCAGTACTTTAAAGTTTGTTGAGTATTTTATGGGTAGCCAACCCCAAAAGTTCGGTGATCCCTTATCAGTAAATTTACTATTCTAACTCACTATATGTCACCATAGTAAGAGTAATTTAACAAATCTTTATTTTACTGTTTTATCCATCAAGATTTAATTATGATTGCAAAAAAGACACATAAGTAAGAAAAAAAAATGAACTTTTCTACCAGTATTAGAGTCTAAAGGAGTAGATATGTCTTAGTTATTATCACTGAGTCAGTTCCGAAAACCAAAATCACAAATGGTTCAACATTGCCAAATAAAATAATCTTGCCCGAAAAACAAAGTTTTGCTCAAAGTCAGGAGAAAATCAGCCTTATGCCTACAGCCAAAGTAAACGAAACTGAAAACAAAAAAAAAGCTAACACTGTAGATATGGTGCGTACCTATTTACAGGAAATTGGTAAAGTACCTTTACTTAGCCATGAACAAGAAATTGTTTTTGGTAAACAGGTACAAAAAATGATGTCCTTATACGAAAAGAAAGAAGAATTAGCTCAAAATTTAGGAAAAGAGCCAACTTTATTCGAATGGGCTGATTTTATCCAAAAAAGTCCAGCAGAGCTCAAAAAAATTATTCGTCAGGGCAAATGGGCTAAAAGAAAAATGATTGAGGCTAATTTGCGTTTAGTAGTAGCGATCGCCAAGAAATATCAAAAACGCAACATGGAATTTTTAGACTTAATCCAAGAAGGTAGTTTAGGTTTAGAGAGAGGTGTGGAAAAATTTGATCCCACCAAAGGATTTAAATTCTCCACTTACGCTTACTGGTGGATTCGTCAAGCTATTACTAGAGCGATCGCCCAACAAGCACGCACTATTCGCTTACCCATTCATATTACCGAAAAATTAAATAAAATCAAGAAAACCCAGAGAGAATTATCTCAGAATTTAGGTAGAAGCCCGACATCTGTGGAGATTGCTGAAGCTTTGGAATTAGAACCTGCTCAAATTAGGGAATTCTTTAGTATTGCTCGTCAACCGATTTCCCTCGACGTTAAAGTAGGGGATAATCAAGACACCGAATTATCTGAATTATTGGAAGATGAGGGTATTTCTCCAGATAGTTATATTACTCAAGAGTTAATGCGTCAGGATTTACATAAATTGCTGGGAGAATTAACTCCTCAACAGCAACAAGTAATTATGTACAGATTCGGAATACTTGATGGTAAAGAGCTTTCTCTAGCGAAAATTGGTCAGAGAATGAGTATTAGTCGTGAAAGAGTTCGCCAATTGGAGCAACAAGGTTTAGCACACCTCCGTAAAAGAAGAGGTAGCGTCAAAGAATATATTGTTGTTAGTTAAATCTTATACAACTGTAACTTAGAAGAAACTTGGGCGATCGGGTCTTGTTATGATAGTACCTGATCGCTTTTTAATGGATTTAAAAGAATAAAATTGTACTATATATGATCAGAAAACAGTATAAATGCCAACTAGTAAAACAGTAACTCAAGAAAAAATACTCAATCAATTACATGTTTTGGAAAGTCTATCTAAAGAAGGAGCTTATAGCGATATATTTGTTTTATCTTTGAGAAATATTTTTTTAGAAGAAATTAAAAGTATTGAGCAACAAATTAAAGAAATAGAAATTGATTTAGAAACTTTTGAAAAACAATATCATTTATCCTCTGAGCAATTTTATCAACAATTTAAAGAGGGAAGACTTGGAGATGATATAGACTTTGTTGAATGGAGTGCTTTTTATCAAATGTGGGATTCATTGCAAAAGCGATTAAATTTACTTAAATCTCAACTTTAAAAATGATTTCACAAGATTATATTAATCAAATTAAAACAAGATTAAGTACAAGTAAATTTATTAATCACTTAGAAATAATAAAGGAAAGAGCGATCCCAGATCAAGGATATTTTAGAGCTAAAATAACTTTTAATAATGGAGATTTTTTAGAAGTAGCTGAATTTTTTAAAGTAGAAAATAAACAGTGTATTCCCATAACTTATCGCTATCAATGGATGAATTATAATAAACAGCAGTTGAAAAAAAGGTGGGATAATGTAGGACATTTTCCTAATTTACCGAATTTTCCCCATCATGTTCATATCGGTAATGAATTTACTGTAAAACCCAGTGACTTGAGAAATATTGTGCAAATTATTACTTTAATTGAAGCAGAAATTGAGAAAAAATGAATACAGGATAATCTCCTAAATTATCAGTACTATTAAAAGTAAAAACCAAGTAGGTTGGGTGAAACGACAGGCAAGATGCCTATCCCACGTGCAACCCAACAACCACCAAATAATTAATAATGATCTTGTTGGGTTTTGTACCTCAACCCAACCTACGGGCGATCGCCTTAATAACAGGAAATAGTAGTAATATCAGGATTTTTTAGAAAAATATTGCACATTTGGTAAATCTTGAAAATGATCGTCTGATGTAATAATTTGCACTTTTTCTTGCATAGCAGTTGCATAAATAATGGCATCAGCAAAACTTAGCTTAAATTTTTGAGACACTTCTGAAGTGAGAATAGCTAAAGATTCGGTTAAAGGGATAACTTTACCTTGTTGGGTTAAAGCAATAATTTCCATCGCTAATTCTTCATTTCGTTCACGACAAATCCATTTATGTAACTCATACTGTATAGACGTTGGCACAATAAGATTGTTAATCTCAATTAAATAGGGAGCGAATTTATCTGCTAAAATTCCATCTGTGAACCATTCAATCCATCCACAAGTATCAACAAGAACTTTCATACTCTTTCATTACGATCTCGAATTTTATCAACATTTGCCCCTTTTAAAATACCTCTAAAGGATTCAACAGAAGTTTTTTGCGGAATTAGAGAGATTAAATCACCTTTGATGATTAGGGCGAATTTTTGTCCTGCTTTAAGGTGTAAAGTGTCTCTAACTTCTTGAGGAATAACAATTTGATGTTCTTTTGATAATGTAACTTCCAACATATTCTTAAATGATAATCAGTATCGCATTTATTGATCAAATTTTATCTTAGCAAACTTAAAAAACTTTCAACCCAATCTATAAGCGATCGCACTCTTAAAAATAAAAATCAAGTAGGTTGGGTGAAACTACAGGCAAGATGCCTGTTCCACAGTGCAACCCAACAACCGCAAAATGACTAATAATAATTATGTTGGGTTTCGTTGCCTCAACCCAACCTACGGGCGATCGCACTACAGGCGATCATACTGCCAATCAATGTCCTGAATATTAATAAATTCTTCGATTCCAGTATTCTTTTTCCTGTTGTAAAAGCTCAAACAAATTGGGAAAACACTTTAAAAAAATGGTTTTTTCCTCTGGTTTTAATAGCATAAAATTATGCCAGAATTGTTCTGTGTCCCTACAATACATCAGTTCATACTTATCAATAATTTCTCGGCATTGTCTATCTATTTTGTAAGAATCATGCAACTTCCCTCCCTCTTTGATAATTATACCCACTTTAAATATTAGTTTCCAGACAAGTTTTAAAGTTTCAGGATCTATCTGCATATTTAAAACCTCCAAAATATTCTTTTTTAGATTATTAAAATAATTAATTATGTTCAATGAGGATAAAAATTTAGTGCTAATTCTTGATCCTCAATTCTTCCTCTCATTACACCATAACAACCTCGTTCACCATTGATTGAAAATCTACATTCACCTGAAGGAATACCTAAATGAAAGTATCCTGCATAGAATATATATCCAAGTATTGCACTCCTATAAGCAAATTCTCCATAGCCATGAGGAACAAAATATTGACTAGAATTAGCTGAACCTACAGAACCATAATAAACACAACCACTATTTTGATTTATATCTTGATAAAGAAAGAGTCGCTTTTGAGTAAATTCATCTACTAGATAATGTTTCGGTTGGGCTAAAAAAATATACATGATTCGAGCAAGACCTTCTAAGTCTTTATCATTCGGAGTTGCCTCTAAATTACCACCTTCAGCTTTTGTATTAGTCTCATTAAAAAACTTAAACATTTTATCTTTGGATGGATACCCTGAACCAAATAAATCTAATATCATAATATAATTATTCAATTATTTTCTAATAGTTTACTTAATATTTTTATGGAAAAAATCTCATTGTCAAGTTGAAAAATTTTGCTACTTAAAAATTAAAGCCTAGTAGTATCATTTTTCAGTTTTTCATAATATCCATTGATTCTTACTTGTACATCACGGGGTAAATCTATAAAGTAATTTTCACAACTTTTACTTGTTTGTTCTATCTCTTGGTTTGGATCTTTTCCAGTCAATAAACTGGTTAACTTGATAGCAAGTCCTTCACTATCAGGAACGTCAGCCAAAAAATGAAGCCATTTTGTATTACTTTTTTGTTTTTTAGATGAAAAGAATGGCTTAGGAATTTCTGATAACCATAAATTATACTGATCATACATCTTTTGGTAATCAGTATTTTTAATGCTTCTTAAATAATCTTGTTTACTTCCACAATCAATTTTCTCTAGCAATACATCCCTACTTGTATGAAGTGGAAAGATATTATAAGGGTTTGGCTGAAAAAAATTTTCCCAGTTTTTTAAACCTAATTTTTGTAAATGCTGATAACCAACACAAGGTCCTCTATAACCGTATTCACTGAGATCTTCTATTACAACTCCTTTAAAAATACCTTGTGTATATCTATGTTTATATAGAGATTTTCCATCTGTCCAGAGAAGTAAACTAGCTACCCAGACAATCGAACCTGCATAAATTTGATTTGAACTATACATAAGAATACTAAACTCTGATAATATTTGACATGAGAAAGAGCTTTTATCTTTAATCTAAAAGATATAAAACTCTAACTCTAATTAATGATAAAAAGACACATAAATTGGTCTATTAACCAAAAAGACCCCCGATAAAATCACCTACTGCTGATAATAAATCTGGTACAGTATCAGTAATAGAACCATCATCGTCTAAATCAAGAATATTAAATCCTTCTTCTGCTACATGATGAACAACATGATGACCAACATGTTCAACAACATGCTCACCAACTTTTTCTGCTCCTTCTGCTACATGCTCACCAGTTTCTAGAGCAAATTTAATAAATTCTTCAGAGTTCATTCCACTCATTTGTATATTCTCCTAAAAATATAATGTTGAAAACAGAATTATTTTTCTACGATAGCTTAAGAAAATAGTTAATTGGTTGTTAAATTAGGTACTAAAAAGACTGATAAAGACGGGAGTTTCATAAAAAATTATTACAAAAGACAACTTTTAGCTTAAAATGACTGATAAAGACTGAAATCAACCTCAGAAAATAGTTATGAATACTCAAGAATTAGTGAACTATTTAGATGAACTGTTATATGATTCTACAGGTAAGCACATTGATAGTTTACAAGTATCTATTTTAAAGGGTGTTTTAAACGGCAAAAAATATAAAGATATTGCTGAAGAATATAAATGCAGTCGCAGTTATGTCAAAGATAAAGCCTATAAACTTTGGCAACTTCTTTCGGATACTTTAGGTGAAGATATAAATAAGTCAAATTTTCGAGCTACAGTTGAGAGAATAATAGCTAAAAATACTGCCAAAAATAATTATGGTGTTATGGTAAATAATAATAAAATTGATAAACTTAGTGTTTGTCCTAATTCTCATCCCGAAATAGAAGAAAATGAAGATGTTATTACAGACGATCGCATTTTAATTGAATCAGCACAGAAGAAAATAAAACGAGAAACTGTACCCCGTTTAGTGAAACTAGGATTAAATGCCGAACAAATTGCCGAGGCGTTAGATTTACCTATTCAAGAGGTTAAAAAGGTAATTTCTTGTGGAGATGGTGAAAAAGAGTAAAGAGAGAAAGGCGAAGCGATTGGTTTTGAATTTGATGATATTCTGAAAAAGATAGACAATGGCGAGTTTGATTTTGTAAGATAATGAGTAAATTAGAAAAATTGATCAAAAAGTTATTATCTCGTCCTCCTTCTGCTCGTTTTCAAGATGTTTATACAATTCTCAAAGCTTATGGTTATCAAGAAATCAGATCAAAAGGTAGTCATCATGCTTTTGAAAATGCTCAAGGAGATGTGATAATTATTCCTAAAAAAGGAGGAAAAAAAGTAAAAAGAACTTATATTGAAGAAATTATTAAAAGATTAAATTTAGAAGATTTTTACTATGAATAATCCAACTCAGTATCAACCTTTAGAATACTATTTATCTCTAAAATATCCTATGTCCGTTTATCCTGAAGAAGAAGGAGGTTATACTGTGATGATTCCTGATTTAGAAGGATGTATAACTCAGGGAGAAACTTTACAAGAAGCAATGAATAATATTAACGAAGCTAGAGAGTTATGGATAGAAACGGTTTATTATAGTGGGAAAAAAGACATTCCTTTACCTTCCAATCGAATTAAAGTTTAAAAGGCGATCGTTTTTTTTTAGGTGTGATTGGGTTATAAATTAATCACCCATTTCCTCACATTTATTCTCATAAGGAAAAATCCTGTAAATCCCATAATCCTAAAAATCCTGATACTGACAGGAGGGATTAGGATACACAGCAACCGCCCATCAACAATTAATTATCGACATCTCAAAATATTTAATTCTTTTCTTTGAATTCCTCAATAATCTTTAAATAACTTTTATCTAACTTACAATAATCATATTCATTTGCTAATTTTTTAGCTTGTTTTCCCATTAAATTTAATTGCTCTTGATTAGATAATAATTGTGAAATCATTACAGGATAATCTCTTAAATTATCAGCCATAATTGCTTGTTTATTATTTTCGATAGGGTAGCCACGAAAAGCCATTTTTGTACCTAAGATTACTTTCCCATAACTCATCGCTTCCATGACTTTTAAAGATGAGCCTGTTCCTGTTAACATCGGTGCTAAAATAAGATTAGCTTGTTGATAAATTAAATTTAATAACTCTGATTCTACTTTACCTAAAGCAATAAAATTGTCAAGATTTTCTGGTTCACAACAACTTCCCACTATCACAAATTTAAAATTAATATCATCTTGATTTTGTTGAGAATCTTTAGCAATTTGTTTGATATTTTTTACCGCTTCTAAATTGGGATAATGTCCACTGCCTACAAAGAGGCAATATTTTTCTTCTAACCAAGGATAAGTTGTTAAATAATCTGCTTTAATCTCACTTAAACTATCTGGTTCTAAAAAATTAAATTTGACAGGATTAGGAATAACTAAACTATCTATATTATGATTATTTAATAGTTTTTGATCTTCATCGGAAACAGCAATTACTTGATCTGCCATTTGTAAACTACTAATTTCTTCTGCTAATAATATTTGCCGAATGGGAGTATTTTCTGGTATTTGTTGATAAATAATATCATGGGCAGTAATAATTAATTTTACTTCCTTAGCTTGACAAATTTTACTGACAGTTTTTGCCCAAAAAGGATATTCTAAAATTACCACATCCGCCCAATCTACTATCTTTTCTACCCATTCTTGAAAATTAGGATCAAAGCGGAATTGATAGTACATACTCAATCGCCAATCTTCTGTAACATTTTCAATCTGTTTAGGGTTGGTTAAATTATTAATATTAGAATCACATTCACTTAATTGATGAGTATTGATTAAGCCAGTATAGCTAGTACTATAAACTTGTTTAACTAGATCTAACTCATTAAATTTTTGCTCATAAAAATTATAACGAATCTGATTAATTAAAAATTCTTTTTCCCATCCTACAGTGAATAACCAAATATAATTACCTTCATTTTCTAGATAATCTAATAATAATCCTACCCTTTGACTTGCACCAGCTTTTCTTTCTAAAATATCACCCCAAGGATATAAAACTGCCACTTTATTTTTCTTTTGATTAAGATGATTACTAATAGTGGGCTTTTTAATCAGCAAAGTGAGACTATCATTAATGATGTCTTGATATGTTGATGGATTTTTGCCCCAAATAAGTTCGATAATATTGTGATTATTTCTGATTGATTTATCAAAAGATTGTATTTGATAATAATAAGGTAAACTATAAGTTACTAAATTAGGATTAATAGCTTTAAGTTTATCAGCTTGATATTGATTAATAGCGAAGAGAAGATTAACCTCACTAAATAAATTCTGTTCTTTTTGCCATTCTTGCTGATTAATTTGATTCTGATTAATGAGAGCATATTTATAAGACTGAAACTCAGAAAGTTGACAAATTATAGAAATATCCTGTAAACCTAAATTATTAACTAAAACTTGACTAAGAATAGAATCAATAAAAATTAAATCTAAAGTTTGTCCTCGTAAATAATTAATTAAAGCCTCAGGAATTAAGAGGCTATTAAGATGAACTAAACTTCTAGTAAAACTTGTTTTATTCTCATAAACTTCTTCTAAATATTTATCTTTGCTTAAATCATCAAAAAATTGAGGAAATTCATTAACTTGAAATACAAAAAAACTTTTAGTGATAGTATAGTTACTAATTATAGATTCTAATTTTTGAGGAAACTCATTAGCAATTTCAGTTTGATAGTTATCATCTAAAAAGTAAAAAACTATTGATATTTTAAACTCTAATTGGGAAAAATATTGTAAGTGACTTAAAATAATTTTTCCCTCTTTATCTAAAGAGAGTAAACTATAGCCATTGATAATGAATAAAACTTGACTAGATGAAACTATTTGCTTGTTATCAGCAGATGAAATGTTCTTATCTAAATTAAAATTAGGCTCTGATAAAAGACAATTGATTAAGTTATCAGGAGAATGTTTGCGTCGCCAGTTAAGACTAAATTTCTGAGCATTTTTTTGATATTCATCTAAGTTATTTATAACTTTTATAATGGTTTTACCAATATCTTTTGGTTGCTGATAAATTCCTGCCCTAGTTTTATCTATCTGAGTTGCTAACCAACTATTTGCTGGTACAATTACAGGTTTGCCTGCCGCTAAAGATTCCGTTAAAACACCAGAAGTACGATACTTATAGCTATTAATATCATAGGGAATAATTACCAGATCAGCACTAGCTAATAACTGATAATATTCCTCTGTATTCATTGTTTCTTTAATTATTTTTACTTGATTATCTGAATATTGTTCTAGCTTTAATCTCGCAGCTAAAATTCCTTCTTCTCCTCCTTCTATACTCAAGTTAGATTGAATGGTAATTTTTACTTTTTTAGTTGCTAAATAGTCATCCCACAAATTCTCTACTATCTGAGGTAAATGCAAATATCCTTTTTCTGTTCTAGCATCACCTAAATAGACTAAATGTCTTAATTTATTGTTTTCCTTATCTTTATACTTTGTGAGATTTGCTGTTAACTTTTCTTGACGAAAAGGAACAGGAATTTCTAAAAATTCTATGGAAGAAAGGCTATTATAACGCTCAATTAATTGTAAAGTGTCAGTATAAAATCTTACTTTATGGGGAAATAATTTAGATTGATAAAATCGATTAAGACAAGCATTAATGCCTATCCCTTGAGCATTTTTCACTAAAGGATCATCAATGTCTCGTCTCAACATAATATGATATTGAGGTAAGTTATTTTGATCTGAATTAGTTAAAATATTGGATAATGCTTCTAATTGTTCAATTCCTAAAGTATGGATAAAAATATGAGCAGTAGAATTTGGCTTAATTTGCTCAATAATATTGTTAAAAGATTCGGTAAAAGTTTTCTGTTTAATGGTAAATAGTTTAAGCCAGATTTTGAGTAAAATTTTGAGAGCAATATTAATGGGAAATCGAATTAATCCCCAAACTATTTTAAACAAGCCCCATAGAGTATTAATAAAAGGGATAGATTGAATTAAACCTAAATCTTTCTTAATCCAATTAATTAGTCTAGATGTACTTCCTTCTACTTTCTCTAAAAATAATTTTGCTTTCGGTTTAGTTAATTTCAGTTTAAAAATTTGGTAATTAAGCTGATGTTGATAATCTAAAATTATTTGCTGAAGATTAAATCCGAGTAAACTGTCAGTAAGATTTTTAAGTTTTTGTTGAATTGAAGTTAATCTTTGAGTAGAATTATCAAACCAGTCAACTTCAAATTCAGGAATAATTTTAATATTTTCTGGATATAAATGAGCAGGAAAATTTTTATTAGTAACAATTATGGCTTCATATCCTTGTTTTTGTGCTGCTCTTGCCACGGAAACGCTACACTCATAATGATGTCCTTGTAAATCGCAGAGAGAATGATCGATAATAATAAATTTTTGATTCACGTCAGAAAGAATTTAGAATTTAGAATTTAGAATTTAGAATTAATTTAGAATGAGCGAATTACCCACCCCATCGGCTTAAAATAAGGAATTATTTTTTTTGTTTCACTCCTTTTGGAGTGGGCTTGTATCCTCTATTTTCTTTGGTCAAACGAATTTATAATTTACAATTTATAATTGATAATTTATAATTACTACTATCCTCTATAATAACATTAAGCTGTCCCTTTATAAATAGATAAATCGCTAAAATTGGTCAAAAAAAAAGAAAGATTAGATGTTTTACTTGTTAATCAAAAATTATGCACTTCCCGTGCCTTAGCCCAAAGATTAATTCGAGCTGGTAAAGTTAAAGTTAAAGAGCAAATTATCGATAAACCAGGTACCCTAATAAATATTAATAATTCGATTGAATTACAGGCAGAACCTCCTTTTGTTTCTAGGGGAGGAGAAAAATTAGTCAAAGCACTTGATGAATTCAAGATACCAATTGCAGGGCGTGTTTGTCTTGATGGTGGTATTTCTACCGGCGGTTTTACTGATTGTTTACTGCAAAGAGGGGCAAAGCAAGTTTATGGGGTTGACGTGGGTTATGGGCAAGTAGCATGGAAATTAAGACAAGATGAGCGTTTAATTTTGCTGGAAAGGACTAATTTACGTCATCTTACTTCTCAGGAATTATATCAGGAAAGAAATCCGGCTGATTTGGGAGTAATGGATTTATCTTTTATTTCTTTAACTAAAGTTTTACCTAAGTTGTGGGAATTGTTAGCTTTCCCAAGGGATTTAATCTTGTTGGTTAAACCACAATTTGAAGTAGGAAAGGGGAAAGTCGGTAAAAATGGAGTAGTAAGGGATTTTCGTTTACAGGCTGAAGTAATTAATCAGGTATTGGAAGCAGGTATTAATTTAGGTTGGCATTATCAAAATCTAACTTTTTCTCCCATTACTGGTCCTGCTGGCAATATAGAATATTTACTATGGTTGAGTCAAAATCAAGGTGAAGATGTACTAAACTTAACGGAACTAGAGTTATTAACTAAACACGCTCATATAAAGGTTAATTCATAACTGTTTCTTTGGATATATTTTTACGAACAATTTCTCCCTGTTTGGACTTGGCTAATGCTTTATGGGAATCATTTTGTTCTTTCTTATTTATTTTTATCTGAATTTTCGGACCTGAACTAGCCAAACGAACTACCATCCCATCTTTTACCAGCACCTTATTGATTTTTTTGCCATTAAAAAAAGTACCATTAGAGCCTAAACTAATCAACGCCCAATCAGTACCCCTCGGTCTAATTTCAAGGTGATGACGAGAAACTACGGCACTGTAAAGCACAACATTATTATCATTTGCTCTTCCAATTCTAATCACAGTATTTGGCTCAAAACTCCACTTCTGAACCGGGATGGATTTTAGAGGGTGTAAAAGAGTTAGAGTAATCACCGAGGTTTCATTTGAGTAAATATTTTTACTATTTTTATCGTTCAAGGCTGATACTTTATATGAGTTTGACTAGAAGTGAACTACCTACACTCGCCTATCGGCAGAGTGTAGGCTTCTGGCATCCCCGTAAGACTTCCAGAACTAGCATCGTGGTACTATCAGTAAAAGATTTTGAAATTTTCCCACTACGCCGATTTATAGTCGGGAACAGTCCCAGCCCGACTCTTTTTATGTTGATCGCAGAATTTATATCTCGGTCAACTTTTATTTTTTCTATAGTGTCATAATATTCACGAATAGAACAATCAGTAAATACAATGTCATCACGGTAAGACAATAACTGTGAAGTATAGGCAGGTTTAACTTTCTTGACTATTGCTCCAGTTTTTGAGACTATGTAGTCCAATATGTCAAAAAATTGACCAAACCCTGCATCAAGCCATGATTTATTTAATCCAGATTTAGCTGATTGTCCATTTGGTAAGTATTTCCCATTTTGATCTTTTTTCAAATTATTCCTTTTGGATAATCCCTGTAAATTAAGATCCTCCACAAAAAAGACTTTTTTATTACTTCTTACCAAAGAATGTGCGGTTTTGTAAGCATGATCTTTTCTTGCTCTGGCAATTTGTTGATGTTTTTTCCCTTCTGCTTTTGCTAACTTTCTTCTCGCTTTTGACCCCTTTATAAAGGCATTTTTCCTCGTCGAAATTTTAGCCAAAGTACCATGAGATTTGCGGTAAGACTTGAGAGATGGTAATTTTTCTCCTTCGGAAGTTGCTAGATAATCATCTTCATAAAGTACTGCATCTATTCCCATTGAATTATCCCAAGTTGGAGTAATTTCATCTGGTTTAAAATCAGGTACAGAAGGATCATCCAAACACACTGTTACATACCAACCATCTGCCTTTTTAGTAATTAGCATATTTTTGAGCGAAAAACCCACTGGTAAAGGACGATGCAATCTGACTTTTAACCATCCTTTCAACTTTGAGCAAGTCAAATACAACCAATTCTTTTCTACTCTGACAATTTTAATTGCTTGCCCTTCAAGACGAATGGTGCGATAACGACTTTTGAATCGTGGTTTACCGCTTCTACTACCATTGCAATCACCTTTTATATAGCGTTTGAAAGCTAGATCAACTCTTTTAGAAACGTCTTGTAAGGTTTGAGAAGGTACAGAGGAAAAATCTAACAATTCCCCTGAATGTTTTACCAAGATTAAATCTTTCTTTTTCTCAGGTAAAAGACGTTTTTGAGAGTATAAATTAGGATTTTCTTTTAACTTAATCGGAGTTATACTACAGCTAATAGTGCAAAAATCTCCACTGGGAATTATATAATCCGTGCGATTTTCTGTCCACCAACGAAAACGATCGCCTAATTGCCAATTATACCAATACTGAGAAACTCTCAGCCAATTGTTTAATTGACTTTTTTGGGGAGTTTCTGGATAGCAGCGATATTGGTAATTGAGAATCATTTTAATTGACTAATCTTAATTGGCAGATATAAAATAGCTGTCACTAAGTTAGCATAAGCAAAGGTTGATTGTCAAATGAAGAATGATTTTTATAGTAGAGGACGCTCAGAAGCGTGATTTAAAGGCTCACTTGGTATTGACAACAAAATACAGGAAAAAAAGTATTTACAGCAGAAATGTGTTTTCTCGTCTTCATGAAATAACTGAATCTTTGTTAGAGAAATACCGAATGTAGATTAATTGAAATTAATGGAGAAGAAGAACTGCTTACAGCAGCGCTTCGCTCCCATGTTCATATTCTGTTTCAGTACCATCCTGCTATGGAATTAAGCTTTCTTTGTTAACAATTTTAAGACTGTTACCAGTCGTAAATTAAGACAAGAGTTTCCCGAAGAAATCAAAAAGTTTTACACCGAAAGAAGTGTTTTGGAATAGCTCATATTTTATTGCATCTTGCACCAGGAGTGACTATTTCTACTCTGAGGAAATACATTGAAAATCACAGTCGCCTATCACCGTTAAACCCTTACGGGCATTCATCCCACGCCGAAACGTAGTGTGTTTTTTGTTGTGTTTACGGCGTGGGGCAACTGAGCCCGAAGAAAGCTAAATACAGTTTAACATTCTAACTGAATTTATTGATCAAGCTATCAATAATTCGGATTGGTTAAATTTAGTTAATAATACACTATTTTTATGGTAAAATCCCTAGTATATATATTGTAATTATAACGGTTACTTGCTCAACTGACAAAAGTGCTGAAACATTATGTTTTTCCTAGGTGGGGAAGTGCGATAAGTAACTCCACTTAAATAAAACAAAGTTTGTCGTAAACCCTTTAGGATTCGCAACGCTTTATCTGTAAAGGGCTAAAACCCTTACTACTCCAAATAACCTATGATACTATTGGCGAATTAATTTTATCGAACGTGGGTAGAGAAGTTGCATGCAACGTCTCTACAGATAGAATAAAGGTTTAACTTTGTTCAACCCAACCTACAAGGATCCATTTTTTGGTCAATTTAAGATTATTAGCACTAAGAGCCAGCTTAATCTTACTTATATCTTAGAAAATCAAATTTTACTTAAATAAGGCTAAAAATCACTTTTTAAGTTTATTATTTATTTATAATAAGCCTGCGTTAGACAATCCTAAGACAAATCCAGCCCCTAAAATATGACCAAAACTGGTAGTAGCTAGGAGTTCAGCAATGCCAAAATTTTTCCACAATGCTGGCTTATCAGATACGGGTAAGTCAGGACCACTACCTGCGTTTTTAATGGCAAAACGTCCAATAAAAATAGCGAAAAGATTAGCAGAAATCATTACTAACGCAACATTAAAATTCCATTCAACGGTTTGGGGGATTTCAGCTAGTAATTGGGAAGATAATAACCAGTTCATGTTCTTTTCCTCAAATTTGATGATATTAATTATTCTTGCTATCTTAAACAGAAAATAGCTTTTTCTCTATACACTAAAGTATATCCAAGAACTTTTACTATCTTTGTTAACATTTATTAATTAAACTACTGATTTGATTATGCGGATTAAAATATGTGGCATAACTGATTCGGCAACGGCTCAGGCGATCGCAAAAGAAGGGGCAGATACTTTAGGCTTTATTTGTGTGCCTCAATCTCCCCGTTATGTTCCACCTTCGACAATATCAACTATTGTTCAAGCCATACCAGAAGAAATTAGTACCGTGGGAGTGTTTGTCAATACGCCAGTGGAAGAAATAATAACTATTGTTGCAACAACAGGTTTAACAGGGATTCAATTACACGGGGAAGAAAAACCCACAACTTGTGCTAAATTACGAGAAATTTTACCGAATGTTGAAATTATTAAGGCATTCAGAGTTAAAAATATTGAATCCCTAGAACAAATAGAATCTTACTATCCTGTAGTTGACACTTTATTATTAGACGCATATCATCCAGATAGCTATGGTGGTACGGGAAAACAACTAAATT
>CAJHXH010000197.1_pt1 | contig 30487 bp, 33 predicted proteins | sample 9198571 | NCBI WGS metagenome assembly CAJHXH01 (sample SAMEA7708301, study PRJEB35096) | sediment metagenome | biome: marine neritic benthic zone biome [ENVO:01000025]; feature: sediment [ENVO:00002007]; material: shallow marine sediment [ENVO:03000034] sea grass bed [ENVO_01000059] ... | reverse complement strand
TATAATTGGCTAAAAAATACTTAACTTTTATTGTTATCATAAAAGTTATAGGATTAACTCGCCTTGAAATTTATGTTATACTTATTGAATAATAAAATGATCAACCTTAGATTAATAATCATAAAATTATTTCAATGGAAATTACTAAATTGTCCAATCAAGGTCAAATTACTATACCCCAAAGATTAAGAGAGCAGTATTATTGGGAAGATGGGCAAGAATTAATCATCATTAATCTAGGTGATGGTATTTTATTAAAGCCTAAAAAAACTTTTCCTGAAACACAATTAGATGATGTGGCTGGATGTTTAAACTATCAAGGCAAAGCAAAAACAATTGAAGAAATGAATCAAGCAATTGGTAAAGGAATAGAAAAATTATGGAATCAATGATTGCTATTGATACTAATATCATTGTGAGATTAATTACCAAAGATGATGAATTACAATATCAACAGAGTTTAGAACTATTTAAAAATAAAAAATTTTACAAGTTATTGAATGGCATGAAAAAGGAATGGATTTTGCCGATGGTTTTCATTTAGCTTTAAGTAATCATTGTTTAGAATTTTATACTTTTGATCAAAAGTTGATTAAAAAATCTCAAAGTTTATCTAATTCAACGGCAAAAAATCCAGATTCGCAATAATTATTACCAGAAATTATTTTTTAATCTAAAAATCAATATTCAATGACGATCGCTAGAACTATTTGCCTAGGTTTTCTTGCTGTAATTGCCATCGGCACTGTCTTGTTAATAATGCCCTTTTCTAATGTTACTGGAGAATGGGGTAATTTTACTACTGCCTTATTTACCTCGACTTCAGCAGTCTGTGTTACGGGTTTAATTGTTGTTGATACGGGGACTTATTTTTCTTTTTGGGGACAATTATTTATTCTCTGTTTAATTCAAATCGGTGGTTTAGGTTATATGACTACCACTACTTTTTTAATCTTATTAATTGGCAAAAAATTTGATTTACGTCAGAAAATTGCTATTAATGAATCATTCGATCGTCCTTTTTTACAAGGTAGCAAAAATTTAGTAAGATCTGTGTTAGCCACTACCTTAATATTTGAAATTTTAGGTGCATTTTTTTTATTACCTGTTTTTAGTCAAGATTATGGCGAAATTAGAGGTTTTTGGTTAGCAATTTTTCATAGTATTAGTACTTGGAACAATGCTGGATTTAGTTTATTTGCCGATAGTTTAGTGCAATATAAGACTTCTATTCCCCTTAATTTAGTGATTACTATCCTAGTTATTATTAGTGGAGTTGGCTATCAAGTTCTTATTGAATCTTATTTTTGGCTCAGAGAAACACTAAATTTTCAAAATAAGAAAAAGTTCTGTTTTTCTCTAAATTTTAAAGTAGTAGTTAGCACAACTATTGTTTTATTATGTTTAGGTACAGTTTCTTTTTTCATTACTGAATATAATAATATCGATACTCTTAAACCCTATAGTTTTTCCGACAAAATATTATTAGCTTGGTTTCAATCTGTAATTACTAGAACCGCAGGATTTAATACAATTGATCTAGGAAAAATGACGATCGCCGGCTTATTTGTTAGTATTGGTTTGATGTTTATTGGAGCAAGTCCTAGTGGTACAGCAGGAGGAGTAAAAACGACAACCATTAGAATTTTATGGGAAAGCACAAGGGCAGTTTTGCGGGGGAAGGATGAAGTAATAGTATATGAGAGGGAAGTACCTGTATCCTTGATTTTAAAGTCAATGGCGGTGATTTTTGGTTCAGCAGTGACGGTTGTGTTTATGACTTTTTTGATTGCTTTATTTAATCCTGATGTTAGTTTTATTAATATCCTCTTTGAAGTAGTTTCCGCTTTTGCCACCGTCGGTTTATCCACAGGGATTACGGCTAGTTTATCCACTTCCGCTAAATTCGTGTTAATTTTAACAATGTATATGGGAAGAGTTGGAGTATTATTATTTATGGCAGCTATTGTGGGAGATCCCCGTCCTAGTCGAATTGAATATCCTGAAGAAAATCTGTTAGTAGGTTAAACCAGAATGACAGCAAATAATAAATCCTCTTCCCAGAGTAACAATCAAAATAAAGTTCAAAGTAAAAGCCAAAGCAAAAGCCAAAGCAAAAGCCAAAGATTTCAACAACTTTTTAACTTAGAAATTAGCTCTTTAAATTTTTTACGTAATCTACGGAAGCAAACTCGTCAGTTTGGGGTAATTGGTTTAGGTAGATTTGGAAGGGCAGTCTGTCAAACTCTTCACGAAATGGGTTATGATGTCCTCGCTACAGATATTGAGGAAAAATTAGTTGCTCAAGTTTTAACCGATAAAATTGTTTCCAGTGCTATTCGTTTAGACTCCACTGAAGCTAATGCCTTAAGAGAAGCAGGTATTTTTGAATTAGATACAGTAATTGTGGCGATCGGCAACTATTTGGAAGAAAGCATTATTACCACATTGAATGTGAAAGAAGCAGGGGTAAAATATGTGGTAGCAAAAGCCTCCTCGGAAACTCATGGTAAATTACTCAAAAAAGTTGGTGCTGATTTAGTGGTTTACCCTGAATATGAAGCTGGTTGTGAATTAGCCTATACTTTAACTAAACCCGGAATTCTAGATCGTTTTGAGTTAGATCCTGATAATAGCATTGTCGAGATCGCTATTCCCGAAGAATTTGACGGTAAAACTCTAGCTGAAATTAAAATTCGTGGGCGTTACGGTTTAAATGTTTTAGCAGTGGGTAATGATGATAAGTTTATTATTAATCCCCCACCTAACCATATTCTCAACAAAGGTTTATCGATGGTTGTAATTGGTTCAAATGATGATATTAATCGCCTCTAGGATAATTGACAATTGACAATTGACAATTGACAATTAATTTTTCAGCCACCTTCTGTGGAAAAGAAAAACTGAAATTAGACTTTTTCCGCAAGCCCTAATTAAGGTGGGCAATGCCCACCCTACGATTTTAAGGCACAACTAAAACAGGGCAGGGAGAAAGATTAATCACCCGATTAGTGACACTTTCTTCCGCACCTTCTTTGGTTAAACCTAAGCCCCGACAACCCATCACGATTAAATTAGCTTTCACCTCCTCGGCAACATCACAAATGAGAAAAGAGGGGAGGCCTTCTCGCTCAATAATTTCGGCAGTAATTTCCGCTTGGGCAAATAAATTTTTGGCTTCGGCTAATAATTTAGCTACCATATCTTCATTACCCATTACAGAAGTATCATCTGCTGATTTTTCAACCACAGATAGCAAAAATAGCTTACTATCATAGGTTTTGACCATATTAATCACGATTTCTACTGCTTCCCTTGCTTCTCGACTTTGATCGATGGGAAATAAAACTGTTTTAAACATAACACTTACCTCTCGTTACATAGTCAGGTAAAATCTTCTCAAAAGAGTAAAATTTTTTACTTATCTATTTTTAATTTTCTGATATATAAACAAAAAGAGCTACTATGGCAAAAAAAACTATTGCAAATTTAACTGAAGCTGATTTAAAAGGAAAAAGAGTTTTAGTCAGAGTTGATTTTAATGTACCGATGGATAACGGGGCAATCACCGATGATACCCGTATCAAAGCCGCTTTGCCTACCATTAATGAATTAAGTGGCAAAGGTGCAAAAGTAATTTTATGTAGTCACATGGGGCGCCCCAAAGGGCAAGTTAAAGATAGTTTACGTTTAACTCCTGTGGCTAAACGCTTATCTGAGTTACTCGGCAAAGATGTGGTTAAATGCGATGACTGCGTTGGTGATGAGGTTACGACTAAAGTTAATGCTATGGCTAATGGTGATGTGGCTTTATTAGAAAATCTCCGTTTCTACAAAGAAGAAGAAGCTAATGATGCTGAATTTGCCAAAAAATTAGCGAGTAATGCTGATTTGTACGTTAACGATGCTTTTGGTACTGCACACCGTGCCCATGCTTCCACTGAAGGGGTAACACACTATTTATCTCCTTCTGTGGCTGGCTTCTTAATCGAAAAAGAGTTAGAATTCTTACAAAGTGCCATTGAAAGCCCCAAACGTCCTTTAGTGTCAATTATCGGTGGTTCTAAGGTTTCTAGCAAAATTGGTGTAATTGAAACCTTATTGGAAAAATGCGACAAGTTAATCATCGGCGGTGGCATGATTTTCACCTTTTATAAAGCTCGTGGCATAAGTGTTGGTAAGTCTTTGGTGGAAGAAGATAAGTTAGAATTGGCTAAATCTTTAGAAGCCAAAGCGAAAGAAAAAGGTGTAGAATTTTTATTACCTACCGATGTGATTGTAGCTGATAATTTTGCTCCCGATGCTAAGTCTCAAACCGTTGATATTAATAACATTCCCGATGGTTGGATGGGCTTAGATATTGGTCCTGATTCTGTCAAAACTTTCCAAACTGCCCTTGCTGACTGTAAAAGTGTAGTATGGAATGGACCTATGGGTGTATTTGAATTTGAAAAATTCGCTCAAGGTACAGAAGCGATCGCCAATAGTTTAGCCGAATTAACTGGTAAAGGTGCAACTACTATCATTGGTGGTGGTGATTCTGTTGCGGCGGTAGAAAAAGTTGGCGTTGCGGAAAAAATGAGCCATATTTCTACTGGTGGTGGTGCTAGTTTAGAGTTACTTGAAGGCAAAGTATTACCTGGTATTGCCGCTTTAAATGAAGCGTAATTTTTGTTTATTTGTGGGAGTAAGGTGGGCATTGCCCACCCTACATTATTTTAAGCCCAAGACTGAAGGTACTTGGGTAATTCTTAATTATTAATTCTTAATTCCTTTGACAATTACTATTAATCAAATTAAAGGGGCTTTAAGTGGCGCAGTTATTGGTGACGTTTTAGCCCAATGTCAAGAGCAATATTTTGAGTCTGATATGACACAGATTTCTCCCTGTTTATCAATTGCTTTAACGGGGATTAAAAGTATTGTTAATTGTTATGATATTGACCAAAAATCATGGTTAATTCATCTGGCAAATGCTCATCCTGACTATTTAAAATATAAAGCCAATTTAAGTATTAGTGAAACAGCGATCGCACTTATTCCCGTAATTATCTACCTCCACAAAAATCCATCACAATTAGAAGAAAACTTAAATCAAGCCATTAAACTCTGGTTAAAACCTGAGTTAAACCCAACTCCCCTCAAACTTTGGTCTTTAGTTGTTAGTCAAATTTGTCAAGAAAAATCAACTATTAATCAAGATAAATTTAACCTGTCAAAATTAACCAATAAAAAAAAATTAGTCGATGTTTCTGAATTAGAGTTAATTGCAAAGTATCTAAAAAATAAACTAACCTTAACTAAAGTCTCTACTCATTTACAGCAACAATTAAAATCTGATTCGGTAGCTATTTATCTGGCGATTTACTGCTTTTATAGCTTACCTGATGACTTCCAGTTATCTATACACCGTAGTACTAATATCAATTATCAAACAATCTTGACTAGCACTTTAACAGGATTTGTACTAGGTTTAAACAATGGCTATTTTGCTATTCCTTTCAATTATCGTTACCATTTAGAATCAACCCTTGTATATCAAGAAATTAATCAACGAAGTGCTAATTTAATCAAAACATGGCGAGGAGAATATGTAATCAATTGAAACCCTAAATCATAGCTAAACTAAAGAGAAAGACACCTAAGTGAAAGGATCATTTATAATATGATTAGCAAAATAAAATAGAGGAGTGGCAATCACAGTCAATTTACTAATGACATTTTAATCATTTGTATAAGCTTAAACCTCACACACTATGAACACTTTACAGCTAATTAGTCGAACTCTCAAAAAATGGCACAATCATGACATTGACGTTGAATCTCGCCCCACACCAACTCCAAAGCCAAAGCCGAAGAAAAAGGATTTTCAAAACACTGACAAGCCTGCTTGGTTTAAGTTTGTCTGCAAAATACACCCCCCGGTAATGTTATTACTGACAGTATCCACTCTCACTGGTGTTGTCAGCCATCGTTTTTACAATCAACCAGAATTAAGAGTTAGTACTATTTCCCCTGTGAAAATTGTTGCCCCTCGAGATGGTGAATTTTTGGATAAAACCACAACGGAGGAATTAAAGAAAAAAAATCGTAATGGTTTAATTCCCATATTAAAACAAGACGAAAATATTACTATACTTATTCAAGTACAATTACTAAAAGAATTAACTCAAGTTGAAGAAATTAGAAATAAGGTAGGTGTATTTCCTTATGTTAACACTGAGATTTTATCCACGGAAACCCAAGATTTTTTGCGAAAAACTACACTAGAAAAATGGAAAAGAATCCTGTTAATTGTTAATACTGTTGATAATGATTCTCTTAACAATAATGAATTTAGCCCCTCAGAACAAAAAGCAATTAAAGAATTAAGAAAATATAAAGAAAAAGTAGATTTAGTTAAATTTAATCAACTTAAAGAAGAAATTATACAAGTAAGAAGACAATATCAACGGGCGGTAATGGAGCTTGAAAATACTAAAATTGATTCTATCACTAATCAAGAAAAACAGATATTACTCTCGTTAGATCAGGATAATTGGCAGAAATTTCAAGACGAAAATCTCCAAGCAATAAAACGAATTTTAACTCAAGGAATTCCTGAAGGTTTACCTGATAAAATAAAGAGAGAAACAGCTAAAGTTAATTTAGAAGGTTTTTTATCTCCTCCTTTGCAAAATATTTCCGTTAAGTTAATAGCTGATAATTTAGAATCTAATTTAGTCATTGATGAGCAAGAAACCAGAGCTAGAGCTGAACAAGCCGATCTCAAAGTAAAATCAGTAATGGTTTCGATCAAAAAAGGTGAGGTGATTGTTGATGTAGGAGAAGAAATAACTCAAGCAGATTTTGTGCTATTAGATAACTTTGGTTTAAGCCGTAGAAGTATTAACTGGAGTGGTGTAGCTGTTTCAACTGGTTTAGTTAGTATTTCTGTGGTGGCACTTATGGCGATCGGAAATAAGGTTAAGGGGAGATTACGCCGACGAGATTATATTTTACTTTGGTTATTAAGTTTATCAGTACCAGCCATTGCTTTTTTTGATGTGGGTTATACTTCCTTACCAGCAGTGGGTTTCTTAGTCAGCAGTTTTTATGGTCCTACTATTGCCTTAACTAATGTGACTGTGTTAACTGGTTTAACCATGTTTCAAACGGGGATGATTGGCTGGGAATATCTGCTTTCTGGTTATTTCGGCTCTGTTTTAGGTGGACTAATAGCTAGTCGTCTTCATTCCCGTGAAGAATTAGCTTTTTTAGGAGGCGGAGTTGGTATTGCACAAGGTGGTGTTTATTTTGTCATTAATTTAATTGTTAGTGCTACGGCTGGTACGATTTGGTATGCCATTTTACCTGGTGCTTCGTTGCAAGGTGCAGTGGGCTTAATTTATGCGATCTTAGCTTTGGGTATTTCCCCTTATCTAGAAAGATTTTTTGACTTGATTACCCCCATCAGATTGGCAGAGTTATCTAACCCTAATCGCCCTTTACTAAAAAGATTAGCAACCGAAGCCCCCGGTACTTTTCAACATACGATGTTTGTGGCTACTTTAGCCGAAGCCGCCGCTCGAAAATTGCACTGCAATGTCGAATTAGTCAGAGCGGGAACTTTATACCATGATATAGGGAAAATGCACGATCCCCTTGGTTTCATTGAAAATCAAATGGGAGGACCTAATAAACACGATAAAATTAATAATCCCTGGGAAAGTGCCGATATTATTAAAAAGCACGTCAGTGAGGGCATTGTCATGGCGAAAAAATGTAGTTTGCCCCAAGCAATTCAGGATTTTATCCCTCAACATCAAGGTAAATTATTAATCTCTTATTTTTATTTTCAAGCGAAAACACAAGCTGAAGAAGAAGGGCGAGAAATTGAGGATAGTGATTTTCGTTATGATGGTCCAATTCCCCAATCTCGTGAAACTGGTATAGTAATGTTAGCTGATGGTTGTGAAGCCGCTTTGCGATCGTTGAAAGATGCTACACCGGATCAAGCAATGGCAATGATTAACAAAATTTTTAAAGCCCGTTGGCGAGATCATCAACTAGCCGACAGTGGCATTAAATATGAAGAATTACCGATTATTGCCGAAGTTTTCGTGCAGGTATGGCAACAATTTAATCATAAACGTATTGTCTATCCCAAAGGTGCATTAGAAGTTCAAGCTGAACGGCAACCACAAGTTATCTTGAATCCGCCAAATTGCACATAGATAGGCTTGTACCCCTATTTTTCGGTCAAGAAACAGAAAAATGGGTCGCCTGAGACTCGAACTCAGGACCAATCGGTTAAAAGCCGAGTGCTCTACCACTGAGCTAGCGACCCGTTTGCTTTTTCGCAACAGTTACTAATTTAACAAACTTTTTGGGAAAATGCAAGAACTTGCTGAAAATTATTTTAGAGAAAGGATAAAACCCACATTCCGCAGGTTAAACAAGACAAAAGTTGTGGTAAGGTTTAATTGCGATCGGCTTTAATTGCGATCAGATTGATTGAGAAAACAAAATTTAATAATCGGGTATCGGAAAATGAGATAAGGTAAAAGATTGATGAAAACGATTAATATTCAATACTTTAGTTTATGTCTCAACCAACGATCGAATCTATTCTGCATGAAAAACGCACCTTTACACCGCCATCGGAATTTGCCGAGAAAGCCCAGATAAAAAGTTGGCAACAATACCAAGAATTATATAACCGAGCGGCTCAAGATCCCCTTAAATTTTGGGAAGAGTTAGCCGAACAAGAATTACATTGGTTTCAAAAATGGGATCAAGTCTTAGATTGGAGTAACCCCCCCTTTGCCAAATGGTTTGTTAACGGCAAAATCAACATTTCCTATAACTGCCTCGATCGCCATTTAACCACATGGAGACGCAACAAAGCCGCTATAATTTGGGAAGGTGAACCCGGTGACTCTCGTACTCTTACCTATGCACAACTCCATCGAGAAGTTTGTCAATTCGCTAACGTGATGAAACAATTAGGAGTCAAAAAAGGCGATTTAGTGGGTATTTATATGCCCATGATTCCCGAAGCAGCGATCGCCATGTTAGCCTGTGCCAGAATTGGAGCGGCTCATAGTGTGGTCTTTGGTGGGTTTAGTGCTGAAGCCTTACGGGATAGACTAAATGATGCCCAAGCCAAATTAGTAATTACGGCTGACGGTGGTTTCCGTAAAGATAAAGTAGTAGCCTTAAAAGAACAAGTCGATTTGGCGATCGCCGATAATCAAGCCCCTAGCGTAGAAAACGTCTTAGTGGTACAACGCACCAAAGAAAAAATACACATGGAAGCAGGACGAGATCATTGGTGGCATGACTTACAAGCAGGTGCTTCTGCCGATTGCCCCGCCGAACCGATGGATAGTGAAGATATGCTCTTTGTCCTCTACACCAGTGGTAGCACCGGCAAACCCAAAGGAGTAGTTCACACCACAGGAGGTTATAACCTCTATTCCCACATGACAACTAAATGGATTTTTGACTTACGAGATGATGACGTTTATTGGTGTACCGCCGATGTGGGTTGGATTACAGGACACAGTTATATCGTTTATGGACCTTTATCCAACGGTGCTACCAGTTTAATGTATGAAGGAGTGCCTCGCCCTTCCAATCCAGGTTGTTTCTGGGATGTGGTGGAAAAATACGGCGTTAATATTTTCTATACTGCCCCTACTGCCATCCGTGCTTTCATCAAAATGGGAGAACATCATCCTCAAGCTCGTGATCTCTCCTCCTTACGCTTATTAGGTACGGTAGGCGAACCCATTAACCCCGAAGCATGGATCTGGTATCACAAAGTAATTGGCGGTGAAAAATGTCCCATTGTCGATACATGGTGGCAAACCGAAACTGGAGGCGTAATGATTACTCCCTTACCTGGTGCCACCTCCACTAAACCAGGTTCTGCAACCCATCCATTCCCCGGTATTATCGCCGATATTGTCGATTTAGACGGCAATCCTGTGGGGGATAACGAGGGCGGTTATTTAGTGGTCAAACATCCTTGGCCTGGTATGATGAGAACTGTATATGGGGATCCCGAGCGCTTCCGCCGTACCTATTGGGAGCATATTCCCCCGAAAGATGGTCAATACCTCTATTTTGCTGGAGATGGGGCAAGAAAAGATGATGATGGCTATTTTTGGGTGATGGGACGAGTTGACGATGTAATTAGCATTTCAGGACATCGTTTAGGCACAATGGAAGTAGAATCTGCCCTCGTGTCTCATCCGGCGGTTGCTGAGGCGGCGGTTGTCGGGAAACCTGATGAAATTAAAGGTGAAGAAATCTGTGCCTTTGTCACCCTTGAAAGTGATTATCAAGGCAGTGATGAGCTAACTAATCAACTTAAACAGCACGTGGTGCAAGAGATCGGAGCGATCGCCCGTCCGGGTGAAATCCGCTTTACCGATGGGATGCCGAAAACTCGATCGGGTAAAATCATGCGAAGATTATTACGCAGTTTAGCTTCTGGGCAGGAAATCGCTGGTGATACCTCAACTTTAGAAGATCGTAGCGTGTTAGATAAGCTAAGAGAAGGAGCGTAAACTCAGATCTTGCACGCAAACACAAAAATACTGAAGAAAAGGTGTTAGGTATTAGGGGTTAGGTGGCACGGTTTGGGATTTTTTGACTATTTTTCAGATTAAACAGATAATTTAAATTAATTTGTTCATAATTACTTAAGATTAGTTGTTTTGTGGTACAGGCATCTTGCCTGTAAACTTGCGCTGCGGGGTAAGGGCATAATATATTATGCCCCTACCCGATCGCCCCTACATTACTCAGTACGGGCTTAATAGTATTAAGCCCCTACCCTCACCAGTCAGTTTTTGGGTAGGTGCAAGATCTGAGTAGATCTGACTTCGCTCAATTAACGAAGAAAAATTAATTTCTTTATATGACAAAACCAAATCAAATACAGTTAGAATGTTTATATCGAATTAGCTATCAATTAACCTATGTTATGTTTCAGCCAATTCACTTAGTTTGTTTAGATGATAGAAATGATATTCTATTCATTTTGGCAGGAAATAATGAAGAAATTGAGTTTAAAATTACAGTAAAAGGAGAAATAAATTAATGACTATTCTTGATTATCAAAAAATGTCTGACCAAGATTTAAGAAAATATTTTTTAAAGAATAAAGAAGATAAACTGGCTTTACAGGAATATTTTTCTCGTAAAAGAGATGAGAATAAACCGATTATTACTACGATGGAAGATCCAGATTTTGATGATAAAATCAGAAACTCAATTCAAGCACAAATAAATCAACATGATAATAAATTAGACAAGTAATATATTATTGAAAATCAAAATATATCGCACGTCCAAGTGAAATCCGTTTTACCAATGGAATGCCGAAGATTAATATAATTATAAATGAATAATCAAGACTAAATTAATACCTATGTTATTACAAGAAGAGATTGACAAAAGAAGACAAGAAATTCGGACAGATGGATACTCTATGTCTATTGGAGAATGGATGAGTCTTTATGAAAATGAAGAGATTGATATTCATCCTGATTTTCAAAGATTTTTTCGTTGGTCAGATCATCAGAAATCAACTTTTATAGAATCAATTTTATTAGGTATCCCTATTCCTCCTATTTTTGTTAGTCAAAGAGATGACGGTGTTTGGGATGTTGTTGATGGAGTTCAGAGATTATCAACTATTTATGAATTTACAGGAATTTTAAAACAGCAAAAAGAAGATGATAATATAGAACCAGTAACTTTGCAAAAGACTGTATATTTACCTTCTTTAGAGGGGAAAAAATGGCATGATACTAATGATACAGAAAATTCTTTCACTCCAACACAACGCTTATTAATTAAACGAGCAAAAATTGGTGTGAATATTGTGGAAAAAGAAAGCGATGCCATGATTAAATATGAGTTATTTCAAAGACTCAATATGGGTGGCTCAATAGCAAAACCTCAAGAAGTGAGAAATTGTATTCTAGTAATGTTGAATAAAAAACTATATGACTTAATACGTTCATTGGCAAATTATGAATCATTTAAAAATTGTATTGCTTTGAGTGATAGACTTTATGAAGAACAATATGATATGGAATTAGTTTTACGTTTTGTGCTTTTGTTTGATAGGGAGGAAGAAAATATCACAAAATTAGGAGGAGATGTTAGTGTTTTCTTAACAGATGAAATGCAAAAAATGGCCACAAAAAAAGAGTTAAATTATGAAAAAATAAAAAATGCTTTTCAAACAACATTTAATTTTATAAATCGAACAACAGGAGAAGATAGCTTCAAAATGTATAAAATTGAAGAAAATAGATTTATGGGAGGATTTCTTTTATCAGCATTTGAAGTAATAGCACTAGGGATTGGATATAATTACGAAAATTTACCAAATTCTAGAAAAATGGATGATTTACTCAAACAAATGTGGTCACATTCCACTTATAAAAAATGGTCTGGTGCTGGTGTTAATGCCGCAAGACGTTTACCCTATCTTATTCCCCTTGGTAGAAAATTATTTGCTTCTGAATGAAGATTAGAACTGTTGAACAATTAACTGATATACTTAACGAAGATTTTGCTTGGAGAAAAAAAGAACTATCACAAGTTAAATCACAAGTTGAATCAAAAAATGTTTCTGAGCAGAAGCACAAGCTTTTTCTTCGCAGTGGAATATGTATTCTTTATGCCCATTGGGAAGGTTTTGTAAAGTTAGCATCTAATTCTTATTTAGAATACGTTAGTATGCAAAGACTTTCTTACAATCAACTTGCAAATAACTTTGTGGCTTTGGCAATGAAAGAAAAATTAAAAGAAGTACAAGATACGAATAAGCCATCATTATATATTCCTGTTTGCGATTTTTTCCTCTTTGAGTTAAAGGAAAGAAGTTCTTTACCAAAAGATGTTATTTCTACAGCATCGAATCTTTCTTCAGGTATTTTGAAGGAAATAACCCTGATTCTTGGATTAGACTTTTCTTTCTATTCTACTAAATCAAAGTTAATAGATGAAAAACTTTTGAAATCAAGAAATGAAATTGCTCATGGTCAATATTTACTAATTGACAGACAAGAATACTTAGAATTGCATCAAGAAGTTATTAATCTACTTGAAATATTTAGAAATCAGATAGAAAATGCTTGTATTAATAAAAACTATCTTAGGAAAAAATCAACAGAGAATTATGGAAAAAACTGACTAAAATTGCCATCACCTGTCCATGTAAAATTCGTTTTACTGATGGAATGCCGAAAACAATCAGCTAGAATAATATTATCTTAATAATAAAAGGTTAATTAATCAAAATAACTAAAAAAAACTTATGAATATATTTACCGCAGTAATAAAAGAAGTAGATGATTGGTGGGTAGTGCGATCGCTAATCTTGTAGATTGGATTAAGACAAACAACCCAACATGATCCTTAATTTATCTGGGTATAATTAGGTTCTTTTTGAGCGATATAAACTATAAAAGTTACGTAATTAATTATTAATATCAATCATTAACAACTTGAATAAAATTTTAATGTTGCCACTAATATCCATTAAAGGTTGTGCAGAAGAAAGAGGATTTCAACATGGTAATCAATTAAAAGATCAAATCAATAAAGTAATCCAATTTTATCAAACAATTTTCCATAAAAATCAAGAAGATATTTTTAGAGAAGCAAAATATTTTAAAAATAGAATAAAAGAATATAACTGTGAATATGTCGAAGAAATTGAAGCTTTATCTGAGGGGGCAAAGGTTAATCCTTTGTGGATCTATGCTTTAAATTCCCGAACAGAAATTCTTTCTTATTATCCTGCTGAATGCACATCTATATATTTTCAAAAAACTGGAATTTTGGGGCAAAATTGGGATTGGGCAAAAGCATTAGAACACTTAATTGTCTTAATGAAAATTGAATTTCCCAATGGACATAAAATCTTAATGCTAACTGAACCAGGTATAATTGGAAAAATAGGGATGAATTCTAGAGGATTAGGAGTTTGTTTAAATCTTTTAATGATTAAGAAAAAATCGACAGGTGTGCCAATTCATATCTTATTGCGTTCAGTTTTAGATTCACCAACTATTACAGATGCTCAAAATATTCTTCAAAAAGCAGGTTTAGGAAGTGCAAGTAATATTTTAATGGGAACAGGAAGTGGAGAATGTTTAAATATAGAATTTGCTGGTGATGAATTATTTTATCTAAAGCCACAAAATCAAGTTTTAATTCATACAAATCATTTTTTAGCACGTCCAATCAACTATAAGGGTGGAATATTTTATGGTTCTTATATTCGTTTAGAAACAATAAAAGCAAAATTAAAAGCCGAATCAAATTATTCTATAACAAGTATGAAAAATATTCTTTTAGACAGAAGTCATCAAGAATATCCTGTTCATCAACCATACACTTCTTATCCAAGCATTGGAGATTTAGGAACAATTTATACTATTATTATGGACTTGAAAAATTTAATAATATATATTAAAAGTGCAAATAACCTAAAAACAAATTTTCAAAAATTTTTATTATAATAACGATTGGCAGGAAAAACAAGCTATCAAAAAGAATTTATAATTTATAATTTATAATTTATAATTAGGGTTTGCTGAAAAAGTGTTTTGGGGAGGATAGGAGTCAGGAGGAAGGCTGCAGGAGTCAGGAGTCAGGAGAATTAATTGTTGCCTCATGGTTATCTTAGCGTAATAATAATTGTTATTTTGGAAAACTCAACTTTTCTGTAAGTAATAGAAATAAGCGAGAAAAAGACCTGATTTTTGCTAAATTTAACCTTATTCTTCGCATTTTTGAGACAATGTAGTATAGCTAAACCGTCTATTTTATTAGGCTTGGTGATTTATTCAGTAAACCCTAAGTAGCATGAAAATTGAGAAAATGAAGCCGAAATCTCCCGTTTGATTTAACACCAAAAACGTCAATAGTTTCTCTCTGTTATCCCATCATTCCCATACTTGTTGGACACATCAGCAAAAATAGTATCTATAAACTTAATTTATTATGAGTTCAACTATAACAAAGTCCCCTTTAGATGATTTTATCCGAATCTATCCCGAAAAGTTTGTCTCTGAGGAGCAACTTTTTAGTCAGATCCATCGAGGCGATCGCATTTTTATCGGGACAGCGTGCGGTGAGCCACAATACCTACGGCACGAGTGCCTTCAAACTTCTGCCTTCTTTTAAATTCTATCCTTTGGTGTAAACCTTACTATCCTTTGAGTTAACTAACAGTTTTTCCTCAGACTATGAGCAACTGATTAATAATCCAAAGTCATTTCTAATTCAGGTAAGACATCTTCTCCTGATAAATTAACGGGCATATTGACAACTTCAACTGTTTGATTAGGGCGGTAAATTTCTACTTGCTTTTGTTGTGGATTAATCAGCCACCCTAGTCTTAATCCTGAGTCTAAATATTCTTGCATTTTGTCTTGTAATGGTGTTAATCGATCACTTTTTGACCTTAATTCAATCACAAAATCAGGACAAATAGGGGGAAATCCTTCTCTTTCTTTAGTGCTTAATTGTTCCCATTTTTCTAAGGCTACCCAAGCAACATCGGGAGAGCGATCGCCTCCATTTGGTAAACTAAAAATAGTTGATGAACTAAAAACCTTTCCTAATTTACTTTGACGATTCCAATTACCAATGTCAATAATTAAACTAGCCTCTTTTTCGCCACTTTCACCACCAACAGGGGACATAATAATTAATTCTCCGCTCCGATTTCTTTCTAATTGTAATTCGGGATTGTTGAGACAAAGTTGATAAAATTGTTCTCTATTTAAAGAGGTAATCGATTGAAGATTTAAAACAGTGGTCATTGATTTTACCTCAAAATTATATTCACTACTTAATTATAATAATATCAGTTTCACTCTTTTCAGTTATAAAACATAGTAGAATAGCCATCTTGGCTGTTTACCCCTGTGGCATAATTGAGTAGGGGCTGCCAGTTATAAAGCTAAACATGGTATAATTGTAAATATTATTGTTTATTGGCTAAATTTTTCTAATTATTACCAATACTTAACAAATAACATGACTGAGACAATTGAAGTTAACTTAGTTGATGTATTAAATCGATTAGACTCGAAAATAGATAAATTAGATTCAAAAATAGATCATATTCAAAATGACTTAACCGATGTCAAAATTGATGTTGAGAAATTAAAAACCCAAAATGAGCAATTAGTCAAAAGAATTGACACTGTTGAAAATACTTTATCAAAAAGAATCGATACTATTGAGACTAATTTATCGAAAAGAATGGACAATGTAGAAAGTCGTCTAAATACCATGAATTTAGGTTTTTTAGGGTTAGTCGGTGTGTTAGTCACCAGTTTATTAACGATTATCGGCAAAATTACTTTTTTTCCTAACAGTTAGCAAAGTTCGCAAAATCTGACATACCGCGCCACAATATCTTAGGGAAAACGACTCAATTTCTCCAATCCGTCTATGACATAGGTTGCCCTCTTTGCAATAGCCTTTCTCGTCTCTTTTGACGGGATTCTGTTTCAAGTTGAGCGAGTATATCATCTAAAAACAGATTATAAAGCTCTAGCTGGCGGTTAGTCTCCCGTAAGCGTTCAAGACATTGTTTTCTAGTTGTTTCATCGGGATAGGAGTTACGGTAAATCATAGTAAGTTCCACTGTCTCTTAACTTCATTAATACGCTTCACTAACAGCATCGACGCTTGCTGTTCCTTGCGCGATTGCTCTTTCTAACATCTCTACCATAGTATTGGAGATAGTCGGCTGCTCTTGTAAAATTCTCAGTAGGATATTATTAATTCGTGAGTAGGAATTAGATACGTGGGTAATTCTAAATTCTAAATTCTAAATTCTAAATTCTTTCTGACCGCCTTTGTTAAATTTTGTTGAAACATTAAAAAACATGAACAAAAATTTCACAATTAAAAATTTAATACGAATAATCTGTTTTATTTGCTTATCATTAGCTATATTTTTGGTTATATTGTTTTCTCAAGTTCAAGGACAATCAAACTCCCTAATAAATTCTTATCCTAACAATTCAGATGTTAATATTGTAATAATTCAGCATGATTCTTGTCCTTGGTCTTATTTTTGGTGTGTTGTTGAAAATGGAATTAATGATGCAGCAAAAGATCTTAATGTTAATGTGGAAATTAAGCGTCCTATAAGACTATTAAAAGAAAACAAAAAGAAGATAGTTGAGAAACATATAGGCTTTTTAAAAGAAGTTAGTCAAGGCAATGGGAAACAACCAGATGCCGTGGGAATAACTCTTATTCAGAAAGAGAAAAATGATGAAGAGAAAAATGATGAAGAGGAAAATGATGAAGAGGAAAATGATGAAGAGGTTATTGAATATTTAAAAGGATTGATGGACAAGAAAATTCCCATAATTGTCTATAATTCCGATTTGCAAGTGGTTAAAAAATTAAACGAAGAACTACCTGAACAACTCAGATATATTGGACAAGATGATTATCAAGCTGGTTACGAAGCGGGGAAAGAATTAGCAAAAGAAATCAAGGAAAAAGGTAGAGCTGTTTGCATTAATGATGCACCAGAAGCTATAAATATACAAAATCGTTGCAAAGGTTTTGAGAAAGCAATAGACGAAGCGAAAGCGAAAGATATTGAATATAAGAACCTAGAGACAATTCCTAATAATATATTTGATGATCTAATCAAAGATTTCAAAGAAAATTATGAAAAAGATTCCAATGAAAATAAGAATTTTCAAACCATTTATTTATCACTTGGTCCAAAAGGAGCTGAACCTTTTTATAAATTTATAGAATGTGTAAAAAAGATAAATGATCAAAAATGCGACAATTTGGAGGAAAACGAATACGACGAAGACTTCCTTTTTGCTCATGGAATTTTTGATTTAAGTAAACGAATCATAGATAATATAAACAATGAAAACACTTTATTTGCTATAGATCAACAACCTTATATACAGGGTTATATGATAGTTCAATCACTATTTTGGAAAGTTAAATATAAACTTGAACTACAAAATAAAATTGAAGATACTAAGATTCAAGAAATTAAGATTCAAGAAATTAAGACTTGTATTGATGAAGCTAAACTAAAAGATAAGATTGATGATACTAAGATTCAAGAAATTAAGACTTGTATTGATGAAGCTGAACTAAAATATAAGGTTGATGAAACTACTAAAATGATTTCTACTGGACCAATTTTAGTTAAAAAGGATGAAAACAAGCTAGAAGAAATTGAAGAACTACTTGCTAAATACAGGTAGATTAATTTATCAGTCTCTATGGGATGGATAGTTTTTACATAAGTTTTTTTCTCCCTGTTTTGGAGATTCATTGTCATCTTCATCTTCTATTTTCTGGTTCTTGAGCCATTCACAACTTAGTTTCATCAATTTATCTTTTGTTGGTATAGTCCAAACTCTGACAGTACCATCTAAGTGTGCTGTAGCAATTTTTTTTCCATCATCACTAAAATTCAAACTAGAGACAGGACTTGAACCATTCCATTCAGCTAAGGGTTTTCCTGATAAATCCCAGAGCTTTATAGTGCCATCCCATCCACCTGTGGCAAGTTTTTTTTCCCCTTTCAGGGGACTAAAATTAACACTTGTTATTCGCCCTTGTTGGCTATCCCATTCATCATATAATGTCCCCCATGAATTACCTTCTAATTTCCATAAACGAACGAAGCCATCGCCACCCACTACAGCTACAAGTTTTTCATTGGGATGAAAATCAATACTCCAAATCCAGCCTTTAGTTCCCCTTCCGTATCGTTTTGTTTGATACGTTATATCATTCAGGTTATTACAGTTTGACAATGAGTCAAAATGCAATAAATGTAATTTTCCTTTCTCTCCTCCTGCTGCTAAAAAATTTGTAGATTTAGAGGAAAATTTAACAGTCATTAAAGGTTTGTCATCATCTATGTTACACACTGTTTTTTTATCTGTTTCCCTATTCCATAAATGGATCTTACCCTCTTCCGTAGCTATAGCAATCATTTGTCCATTAGAGCTAAAATCAGAATCTAGTAAAGCGTTTTGATTCTGATTATCTTGATTATAATTTTTGGGATAGGTATTTAACTTTGAACTATTTTCTGTTATGATTGTGGTGACTTCAGTTCCCGCTACCACAGCAAGTTTTTTTTCATCTTTAGGATCAAATCTTAGACGAGTTATAATCTCTTCAGTTTCCCAGAGCATATATGTTTCATTTTCTGCACAGTTTTCTTCTTTCAAGTTCCATAAATAAACTTTTTGTGACCATCCACCTGTAACAATTTGATTTCCCTTAAAATCCACTGTCCAAAGCGGTTCTGAAAAAAATGGGCAGTTGATACTATCCTTATTATCCATAACGTTATGATAAATAGTTTGTAACAAATATAGACTAGACTCTTTTGCTAACCAAGCATTTAGTCCACTGGTTTTTTCCATTGCTGAGATTAAAGCTTCCGCACGTTCTTCTAGGTTTTCACTTTTGCTCTTATCAAAAATATCTGATTTATTACTAAATATATTCTCCTCAGAATCATTTTCTAATCTAGTTTTTAAAGATGGTATTCCTTCTATTACAAAGTAAGTCAGTAACAAAGATAAAATTGTTTTTATCGGAATCTTTGATGTTAATGACTTTAATTTGGATTTTAAATTAGAACGCAGTTCATTAAAAAAATCCCAGCTATTATTATTGCTGGAAAACCTATTATCAGTAAGATGATGAATTGTAATAATATTAATAATAATATCTTTCCCTGCTCTTATTATATTATCAATAATATTGGTGTCGTCGTTGTTGTTACTGGATTCCTCTTTATTCTTATCTTGATCGTTAGATTCACTCATTATGATTAGACAAATTAAGATTATTCTGGTTGATTCCATGCTTTGATTGCTTCAATAACAATACCAACAGGAGGAAGCAACGTTTTAATTGTTTCAAGATAAGCTACTGTTCCTGCTGACTTTAAGCGTTGTTTTAAGGAATCATTGGATTTTATGGTATCTTTAACTATTTCAGCATTCATCTCTCTAATATCAGCATTATTTTCTTTAATTTCTTCGATCTTTTGTTTTTTTTCATCTTCAGAAAGATTTTGGTTTTGTTCACACAAATCTAACAACTTTTCAAGAATTTGAGTTATGTCTTCTTTTTTTGGTTCTGATGATGAGTTTTCATAAAAATTAATCTTATTATCTCTCCCTGCCGTCAAATTATTGTCACTAAAATTAATTTTCACCCGATTTCCCCCCAGTTAATTCACAATTGAACACTTTATATTTAACCATTAAGTTTAATCAGTCAATAGTTAAATGTCAAGTCTCCGAAGTATATTTAAACTTCCAACCAGTTTAAAGGAGTATGGTTTATCTTTCGAGCCGAGATCTGCTACAATTCAAGATAACTGGTTATAGATGCTTTCAAGATGACTAAAACAGCAGAAACCCTCAAAATAGAACTTGCTCGACTTCCTCTGCAAGATCGCGCCGAATTAGCTTATTTTCTTATCCATTCCTTAGATGAAGGTGTAGATGACAATGTTTTAGATGCTTGGGATAAGGAATTAACTCAAAGATTAGGCTTTGTTGCATGAATCGGTAATGGGGACTGTTTCAGATAAAATAAAAAGTGATTCTCTATTAACTTTAACGATCGCCTACCATGAAACCCAAATATCATCTAAGAAACTGGTCAGAATACGACCAAGGACTAAAACAAAGAGGAAGTTTAACATTTTGGCTTTCGGAAGAAGCATTATCTAACTGGATCTTGACTGAAAAATCGGGGACTAGAGGTGCTGATAATTATTTTTCAGATCAAGCCATTTTAACCTTTCTGATGATAAAGTCTCTGTTCCAATTAGCTGGGCGACAAACAGAGGGATTTCTCCAATCATTATTTGTTCTTATGGGTATTGATTTACCAGTGCCCGACCATACTACGGTTTCTCGTCGAGGGAAAAATCTGGAGATAGTTTTACAGCGTGAGAAAAACAGATGAATCCCGTCATGTGGTAGTAGATTCCACAGGGGTGAAAGTCTATGGGGAAGGGGAATGGAAAACCAGACAGCATGGTGTAAGTAAGAGAAGGACATGGCGGAAACTACATTTAGCAGTGGATGAAAAAACAGGGGAAATCTTAGTGGCAGAAGTGACAACTAATAACTGTCATGATGGCGATGTACTTGAGAGTTTATTAGAAGCGATCAAAGGTGATATTGACCAAGTATCAGGAGATGGGGCTTACGATCAAAGGAAATGTTATCGGGCGATCGAAGACAGGGGGGCCATTGCCACAATCCCACCACAAAAAAACGCTCAAAAATGGTCAGATACGGATGGAGAGAGAAATAAAAACATAGAGAGAATTGAAGAAATAGGTAGGAATGAGTGGAAAGAATCAAGTGGTTATCATCGTCGGTCAATTAGTGAAACAACAATGTTTCGGTTAAAAGCAATCTTCGGGGGAAAACTCAGTAGTAGAGATTTCGACAATCAAGCAGTGGAATTATTTGTCAAATGTTTGTTATTGAATAGAATGATACAAGTTTCTAAACCAGATAGCTATATAGTTAATGAGTCATAATAAAATTGGCTGGGCGATCGCCAAAAGGAAAAATAATGTGCATTTTTTGATTCATGCAACAAAGCCCAAAGATTAGCAGAAATTGATGCTGGAACGGCCAATGGTGAACCATCAGATAAAGTATTATTGGAATTACGAGAGAAATATTCATGAAAACTGTTATCATTCACAGTGAAGCAACACGAGAACTTGACAATGCTATTAAATATTATGAGCAGCAAAAGAGCTGATTTCAGAGAAAATTTTACTGTGGGTGTGAGTTTGATTGTTTATTTGTTTAAGGGAAAATACCCAGATCGTGCCATATTTTTCTGGCTCTAATTTGTAAAGAGGAGTTAATCGCTAATATTTGTACTGTTACTCTACCTATAGGCGTTTTTCCTTCAATTTCAAAAGTTCTCCCGTTAACAAAAAAATGTTCTTCCCATCCATCTATACGAGGATTAAATAAGCGAAACACTTGTCCTGTAGTCTGATCAATCCCCTCGATACGGTCTAATTTATGAAGATTGCAAATACGACAGCATAGAGCTAAATTTTCCTGTTTATCTTTTCCTTTTTTAGAAATAGGAATAATGTGATCTACTTCAAAAGCAACATTAAAAATAATCTCTGGTGCGTGACAATATTCACATCTATGTTTTGCTCTTTGAGCAACAAAGGTATAGTTACGATGTGCCATCAATTAAGAATTATATTTTATTTTTTTCATAATTCTTGTTCCTCGTTGAATACTTGCTTCTAATTCTGCTTCAGCTAAAGCAGTTAATTCTTGCTGTTTTATAGCAGAAAATTCAGTTTCAGAAGCTAGAGATTGATGAAATTCTTCCATAAGTTCTTGTAATTGTTCTTGTTGCTGTTTTGTGAATAAATCATCAGCACGAAATCTCTGTAAAATTACCAACGTTTCATCCATTAGTTCACCTTCGGTAATTAAACTTGTTTCCATAAGATCGAGTGCTTGTCCGGGGGTTAAACCAATTGTTTCTTGATTGCCGCAAATTGCTTTATATATCAATTTTTTTTGTTCAATTTCTGGCAGAATTGTGATAGTAGTCATAATTTTCACTGCTAATCTTTAATGATAAAAAACTTTTTCAGCAAACCCTAATTATCATTCTAGTCGACCGTAGGTTGGGTTGAGGCACGAAACCCAACAATTTTAATTAGTTCGTAGGGGTTGAATATTATTCAACCCGTACATGGCTTTAGCCATATCACAAAAGAATTATGAACCCTAAAGGGATAATAAATAGGATTTGGTATGAGGCATCGAAACCCAACATGATCATTAATTCTTTATTTTGTGGTTGTTGGGTTGCACTTCGTTTCACCCAACCTACTTTACTACAAACTTTACTTACTTAATAGAGCCGTTAACCATTCTTTCTGTTGTTTAACCTCCGTTTTCTCCTCAACAACTTTGGTTAAATTAACCGCACAGGCTTTTAATTCTGGTTGCTTAGAAATAGGGCAAGCAATAGGATGAGTTAAACTATTAGCTTCCGCATTATCCGCCCATAATGCCCCCCAGTGCATCGGTGCAAACACAGTTCCAGGTGCGATCGCCTTTGTTACTTGTACTTTAAACTGAGCAAAACCCCTAGCAGAATTGACATTAACCATCTCTCCATCTTCTAAATAAAACTTAGCCGCATCTTTAGGGTGAATTTCCAAAAAGGCTTCGGGGTGCATCTTCATTATTTTGGCTATTCTACCAGTGCGAGTCATGGTATGCCAATGTCCGTAAAGTCTGCCCACCGTTAACACCAAAGGATAATCAGGGTTAGGTGGTTCAGCTAAACCACGACTATGAGACGCTACAAAATTAGCTCTGCCATCTGGAGTATGAAAACTAAAATTAGTATATAACCTTCTGCCATATTTGTTTTCGGGATTACTTCCTGCGGGGAAAGGCCACTGAATTGGTCCATTTTCCTGTAATAATTGATGGCTTAAACCAGAAACATCACAAGGGCGATTTGCGGTTAAGGTGACAAATTCCTGATAAACCTCCGCCGAATTAGCAAAATTAAAATACTTTTCAAACCCCAATCTTCTGCCTACTTCCGCAAAAATTTCCCAATCAGCTTTAGCTTTTCCTTTAGCTGCACGAAATTGAGAACAATAAGTAACTACTCGCTCAGAATTAGTCATTGTACCTGCTTTTTCACTCCATTGTGCCGCAGGTAAAACAAGATGAGCATATTGAGCGGTTTCTGTGGGGTAATAAGCATCTTGATAAACCGTAAAAGGAGACTTTAACAGAGCTTTTTTCGTTCTTACCAAATCGGGCATACTCACCGCCGGATTAGTTGCCGCAATCCACAATAAACCCACATATCCCGTTTCTAAACCTGTAATCATCTCCCATGCGGTTTTGCCCGGATTAGGTGAAATTGAGCCTTCTGGTAAATTCCATAATTTTTCTACTTCGGCTCGATGTTGCTCATCAGTAACCTTACGATAACCTGGTAATAGATGAGCTAAACCTCCTGCTTCTCTGCCCCCCATAGCGTTAGGTTGCCCCGTCAAGGAAAAAGGCCCACATCCGGGTTTACCAACAGTTGCCGTCATCAGGTGCAAGTTTATTAAAGAGGTTACTTTAGCTGTACCTTCAGAAAATTGGTTTAACCCCATTGACCACAAAGAGATTACTTTTTCTGACTCTGCCCAATAACGGGCGGCGGTTTCTAAGTCTTTAACAGTTATACCACAATGCTCGGCTACTTTTTGAGGATGATACTGACGGATTATATTAGTATAATCAGGAAAATTGCGAGTACATTCATCGATAAAGTAAGTATCAATCGCCCCCCACTGAAAGAGTAAATGTGCAATACCGTTAAATAAATCAATATCCGTACCGGGTTTAATCGCTAAATGCAGATCGGCAGCTTGAGCAGTAGCAGTACAACGAGGATCAACTACTACCATCTTAACGTGGCGATTTTTCTTATGATATGCCCTTAAACGGTTAAAAATAATTGGGTGACAGTCGGCGGTATTAGTTCCCACTAAAAAAGCACAATCAGTTAATTCTAAATCTTCATAGGTACAAGGTGGCCCATCTGCCCCAAAACTCTGGGTATAACCTGCAACGGCGGAAGACATACACAGACGGGAATTAGCGTCAAAATTATTAGTACCAAGACATCCTTTTAATAATTTTTGAGCAATATAATAATCTTCGGTTTGAAATTGCCCACTGCCATACATACAGATACCTTCCACACCCATGGTTTTTTGCACTAATTGTATCTGCTTGACAATAGCGTTAAATGCCTCATCCCAACTTACTTGACGAAATTCCTGTTCCAGGGTTTCCCTCATTAATGGATAGGTTAACCGACTTTTGGCGATCGCTTCAGAAACCGTTGCTCCTTTGACACAGACTTTACCTAAACTGGAAGGATGATTGCGATCGCCCATTACTTTCCAAATGGGGTTTCCTTCTGAATCTAGGTTGGTGGCTTTCCCCTGAGATGCTGGGGGGGAAACTTCTAAACCACAACCTACACCGCAATAAGGACAAGCAGTAGTAACTTTCTCTGTCATAATCTGGAACTATCGGTTAATTATCTACTTCATTGGAATCTTAGCCTCATGTTGTCATCAATATTTGGTGAAAAAAGTGATTTTTGATACAAGTCTTCTGAGCGATCGCTGTTTAAGAATTATCTAAATGCTTTTTCTGCATCATTTTCTCAGAGAGACAAATATCAGTTAAAATACATATTTTTAACCATTAAAAGTCATAAAAATTGAGTCACATTATGAAAATAGAAAAGATTGAACTACATTATATTTGTTTGCCTTTCATACAACCTTCCCAGTACAGTTCAGGCACAGAAGTGGATCAGTTGTTCTATTTGAGATTGTTATAAAAAAATATTTTTGCTCGTAAGAAATAATTAAGATATTAGAAAGAAGAAAATTGGCTACCCTAGATTAAGTAAGAAATGATCGATCATAGGGGTAAATGGCATTCACACTGAATTATAAGTAAAACTGAGGTAAATTTTATGGTATTAGAATTTAAGCAAAAGCAAAAAAATTTATACGATATTGACTATAATCTTTGGGTCTTAGAAACTGTTAAAAAATTAGAAAATGGCGATTTTAAATCTATCGATTTAGATAATTTAATTGAGGAGGTTTTAGATTTGAGCAAACGGGATAAAAGAAAACTTAAAAGTTTATTAAGAAGATTGTGGGAACATTTACTGAAATTAGGATACTGGGAGCTTGTTAAAGATGATAGTAAAGCTCATTGGGAAGGAGAAATTATTAATTTTCGCAAGCAAATTATTGATGAATTAAAAGATAGTCCTAGTTTAAAACCATATTTTAAAGAAATATTTGAAGAATGTTATCAAGACGGTAGAAAAATTGCTTCTAAAAAATCAAAACTTTCTCTAAACACTTTCCCTGAAAAACCGATTGCGGATTTAGAGCAAGTTTTAGATGAAAATTGGTTGCCTTAATGAATTATAATCAAAAATATATTAATTACTATAAAAATTATGATTACTCAACTTCAAAATACAAAAAAAAATCAAAATAATCTTTATGATACAGATTTTTATTTATGGATAGAAAATACAGTTATACAGCTAAAAGGAAAACAATTTAATGAATTGGATTTAGCCAATTTAATTGAAGAAATAGAAGACATGGGCAAACAAGCAAAACAATCTTTAAAAAGTAATTTAAGAGTACTATTAATGCACCTGCTTAAATATAAGTATCAACCTGAAAAAAGGACTCGAAGTTGGTTATTAACAATTTCTGAACATGGTCAAAGAATAATAGATAGTTTAGAAGATAGTCCTAGTTTAAAAAATTATTATCAAGAAGTGTTTAGTAAATGTTATCAAAATGCTAGAAAAAATGCATCTATTGAAACAGGTTTAAAGCTCAATATTTTTCCTGAAAACTCACCTTTTAGTTTAGAAGAAACTTTAAATCCAGAATTTTTACCATGATAAAAAACGGGTTTAACATTCTTCAACTCCTACTCCTGACTCCTCCCTTCAAAAAGGAGTTATTGGGTAGATGCAAGATCTGAGTATAACATTTTGACAACTATACATTTTTATAATTCTTTTATCTATAACTATAAATTTTTATTATTTATAAGACCAGAGATATGTGGAATAACAAACTCGTGTTTTAAGCCTTGAGTATGTCTAGCAAAATCTGACTTTGAAGGGACTTTATAAATTATTTTAGATTGTTTTGGAGCGTAATAAAAATGATTAGCAGAGTTTAAGTTTCTGAATCTCTCTTTTAATGAGTTAAGTAATGAGTCAATAGTTTGGTTTTTATTTTTCCCACCCCACACATACCATATCCAATTAAAAGATTGATTTTCAGTGTCGCAGTTATATCTGATATTTCCATGTTGTTTAATTTGCTCAAAATTTTTAGTTGCCTTTTCTAAATTTTTATCACACAAATAAAATAAATTTAGGACTTGAATATATTCTTTTTCTGGAATAGTTACTTTTACTTTCTCATAGGATTTTTTTACAATACTTTTTACGTTGGGTAATAATTGATCTCCATCCAATTCTAGAGGCTGAATATCATTAGAAATACACTTAGATTGTTTAGCAGAACCAGGATTTTTCCCTACAACTGCACCAATACATTGATCGTTATTATTAACTTCATTTACAGGTTCTAGGTAAATTCTAGTATCAAAACGAAAAAGATATTTTTCTATATAGATAAATTTAGCCCAATAATTATAATTATATACCATAATTGAATATTAATCTTCTTTTTTACTAAATTCTAATTTATTTTCCTTACAATCAACCAACACGGTATCCCCATCAATAAAAGTTTGTTCTAAAATTTTAGTAGCCAAAGGATTCTCTAATTCTCGTTGAATCGCTCGTTTTAATGGCCTTGCTCCATAAGTAGGATCATAGCCTACTTCTACAATATAATCTTGTGCCTCTGGGGTCAATTCAATGGTAATATTTTGCTCGGCTAATAAATTCTGTAAATTCTTCAATTGTAAAGTGACAATTTCCCTTAATTCTGATTTTTTCAAGCTATGGAAAATAATTAAATCATCAATACGGTTAAGGAATTCAGGACGAAAATGTTTACGCAAAGCCACTAAAACTTTACTTCCCATTTGTTCATAATTTTTGTCATCCCCGGCTAAATCAAGAATGTACTGACTGCCAATGTTAGAAGTCATCACAATAATTGTATTGCGAAAATCAACAGTGCGCCCTTGACTATCAGTAATTCTGCCATCGTCTAATACTTGCAATAAGATATTAAACACATCCCGATGGGCTTTTTCCACTTCATCTAATAAAACTACCGAATAAGGGCGACGGCGTATCGCTTCCGATAATTGCCCCCCTTCCTCATAACCTACATAACCCGGAGGTGCGCCAATTAAACGGGAAACGGCGTGTTTTTCCATATATTCGGACATATCAATCCTTACCATCGCCTCTTCTGAGTCGAATAAAAACACCGCTAATGCCCGTGCTAACTCGGTTTTACCCACTCCAGTTGGTCCCATAAATAAAAAAGAACCGATCGGGCGACGAGGATCTTTCATCCCTGCCCTTGCCCTTCTAATGGCGGCGGAAACGATTGCTACGGCTTCGGTTTGCCCAATAACACGCTGATGTAAATGGGATTCTAATTCAAGTAATTTTTGCCTCTCGGTTTCTAACAGACGATTAACAGGAATTCCAGTCCAACCTGCGACAATTTCAGCAATATCATCCTCGGTAACGTCTTCTCTGAGCATGGCGTTTTCTTGAGACTGAATTGCTATTAATTTCGCTTCTTTACTTTCAATATCTTCCTGTAATGGAGCTAATTTACTATATTTTAATTCGTGAGCTTTTTCTAAATCATAATCTCTTTCTGCCTTATCTAACTCTAACCTAATTTTTTCCTCCTCTTCCTTAATAGAGTGAATTTCATCGAGCAAGTCTTTTTCAATCTGCCACTGTGATGATAATTCCTTTTGACTGGCTTGTAATTCTTCTATCTCGGTGGTTATCCGTTCTAAATTTTCTTGGGTTTTGTCGTTATCTTCTTCCCCTTCTAAAGATAATTTTTCCATCTGCAACTGCATTAAACGTCTGTCTAATGTTTCTAATTCAACGGGTTTGGAGGTAATTTCCATTTTTAATTTTGCCGCCGCTTCATCAACTAAATCAATGGCTTTATCAGGTAAAAAACGCCCCGTAATATAACGATGAGATAAGGTTGCCGCCGCTATCAGGGCAGAATCGGTAATTTTTACACCATGATGGACTTCGTAACGCTCTTTTAAACCCCGTAAAATCGAGATGGTATCCTCAACACTGGGCTGTTTAATATAAACCTGTTGGAAACGTCTTTCTAAAGCTGGATCTTTTTCAATTTGTTTACGATATTCATCAAGTGTACTTGCACCCACGCAACGCAATTCTCCTCTTGCCAACATCGGTTTAAGCAAGTTACTGGCATCCATTGAGCCTCCTTCTCTTGTACCTGCCCCGACAACGGTATGTAATTCATCTATAAATAGGATAACTTGCCCTTCAGAATTAGTAACTTCTTTAAGAACCGATCGCAATCTTTCTTCAAATTGTCCCCGATATTTTGCCCCCGCAATTAAACTACCCATATCCAGAGAAATTAATTGGCGGTTTTTTAACGATTCTGGTACATCACCGTTAACGATTCTTTGGGCTAATCCTTCGGCGATCGCCGTTTTCCCGACTCCGGGTTCACCGATTAAAACAGGATTATTTTTCGATCTACGGGATAAAACCTGAATTACTCTTCTAATCTCATCATCTCTGCCGATTACGGGATCTAGCTTTCCTGCCTTAGCTTCTTCGCTTAAATCTCTACCATATTTTGTTAAGGGTGCTTGGGTGTCTTCCGCCTCAAGGGATTGATTTGATTGGATTTCGCTTTTTTCAACGGCAGTTTTAACTTCTTTGGCTTTAATTTCAAAATCCTGCGGATCTAGGTTAAAATCACGTAATATTCTCCTACCAATCCGTTTATCTTCAGCAAAAGCCACTAAGATATGAGATATACCAATAATTTCATCTTGCCAACTTTGACGACAAGTTTCCGCTCGATCTAACATTTCATCTAAACTACGCCCTAAATACAATTGTTGAACACTAAACATCTTTGGTTGACGCAGAGCAAATGTTTGTAACTGCTTCTCAAGGCGAGGGAGATCAATTTTTGCTTCAGTAAAAATTTTTGTAGCGATCGTATTTTCGGTTAATAAGGCTAAGATTAAATGTTCGACATCTAAATTTTGATTTTTATACTCACGACAAATATCCTGCGATCGCACGATCGCATCCCAAGCGTTTTCAGTAAATTTATTTGGATCAGTTGGCTGCATCTTAATCTAGATCTGTGGTCATTATTCAATTATACTGATGTTGTGCATGATTGAAAGAATAACAATACTGCGAGGGTTTTGGAAATATAATTGTCGGTTATGGAAATTCAAGAGTCAAAAATCATTTGTCAAAAAGGAAGCTGATTTAATCCCTATTGACTCAGATTTAGTGCCAGAAAATGCTAAGAGTCTTGGTGGTTTTGTCACTAATGGCATAAAGGCGATCGCCGAAATTACCAAGTTAAAACCTTTAGTTGAGGGTTTGGGTAATAATCTATTTGGGAGAAAGGTTAAAGTTAAAGGGCTATCAACAATTGGCGGGACATTAAATCCAAGGAAAAGGTGTTAGGTATTAGGTATTAGGTATTAGGTATTAGGTTTTTTATTTGAGCAAAAAATATTATTGAACTATATAGTTCGATAGTGGTGCATTCTGTGAAAATTGTTGAATTTTCACGCCGGGGGGT
>CAJHXH010000970.1_pt1 | contig 32193 bp, 17 predicted proteins | sample 9198571 | NCBI WGS metagenome assembly CAJHXH01 (sample SAMEA7708301, study PRJEB35096) | sediment metagenome | biome: marine neritic benthic zone biome [ENVO:01000025]; feature: sediment [ENVO:00002007]; material: shallow marine sediment [ENVO:03000034] sea grass bed [ENVO_01000059] ... | reverse complement strand
GGCATGGGTAGAAAACCCCCGAAAACGCAGTTTTCCCTCAGCTTGTAATTGTTTAATAATATCTAAGCAACCTTGAGGGCGAATCGTATCATTAAATTGCTGTTGATTATTAATCCCATGTACCGTTAACAAATCGACATAATCCAATCGCAAATTCCGCAAAGATTGCTCAAACAGATGGCGAAACTTTTCAGGCTCAGATTGAGGCATTATTTTAGTTTGTATAATCAGTTTTTCACGAGGAAGCCCAGATAAAATCGCTCCTAATTGCATTTCCGAAGTGCCATAAATACGAGCCGTTTCCAGATGATTAATCCCGACTTCAAGAGAACGATGAATCGTCGCTTCTGCATTCTTTTGACTATCTAGAGGTATTTTGTCTTGAGGATATTCTTTAAATTCGTCATAAATAAATCTAACACCCCCACAAGAAAAAACAGGCATCTGTATTTCAGTTCGTCCAAATCTACGATATTCCATAATTTTTAATTGATAAATTAATCACTTTTTAGGCTGATTTTTAGTAATTCTATGTCGGATTTTGTTTATAGTACTACCCATTCGAATTAGAATGTTTTGAGATTCCTCTCTATGGCTCTGAATGACATATTGGGAATTTGGGAAATGTCCTAATATGATTTAATGCTGCTATATCAATTTTATATTCTGAACGGCTAAAAATTGGACTTTGATTACTTTATATTTGATGAGATAATAATTTTAGTTTGAGTATTTCTGCTTGGTCAAAAAGTGTGATGCTCCCGTTAATAAAGAGTTCTTAAATTTCTCACTCTGGATAAAAATAAATTCATTTGCCAAATTAACCAAGAATCAACTCTCCATGCAGTGATTGAAGAAATTTCTATGGACGATGAACTTGATCTTTGTTGATCATAAATTAACCAATTAACAGGTAGATAGCCCCAAGGAGTTGTTGATGACAAGTCAAAAATAAGTTGTTCATACTTCAACCATTTGCCATTTTTTCGCCACCCTAAACACTCCCCAAATTTTTTGGCAGTTTCATAATCGCCTTCCCCTCCCATTTGAGTCCAAATTCTTTCTTGAACAGTAAAGCCAAAATATCCTTCACTATACTGTACCCAAAGTTGATCAATTTTTTGAATTACTTCGGCGGAAAAATTCTCAATATCTTCGGGATAAACTTGATTCCAATCTTGTTTACCTATTGCTTTTAATAACAAATACGTAGTTTTAAGATCAGCTTCTTTCCACTGATTTTTTGCCAGTAATTTTTCCAATTGGCTATAATCAATTTCTATTTTTAAACTAGAATTATAAGATGTTAAATGCTTATTTTTTATTGGAGAAAAAGAGGAAAAATTAAGAGTACTCAAACTTGTAAATTCAGTTTGCCAAAGTTGTTTTTGAATAATAAATTGATTAGAAAGATAATTAAATAATTTTTCAAGACTAGGATATAAAGATAATAATTTATCAGATAATTGCAAGTTAGGATCTGGGCGATCGCATAGTAAAGATTTTAGAATAGCCTCATTAATAGTTTCTTTTTTTTGGTAACTATTAACCATAAAACCTAATAATAAATCATCAATTTTATCCGATACTGGTAGATTAAATTGATAGGTTTCAGAAGTGGAAATTTGCTCACCTAAATCTTTAATTTCGGAAACCATACCATAAAATTCTTCATCAATTTTAATTGCTTCATCTAAGAGCTTATGAAAAGGGGATAAAAAATCTTGTAAATAATTAGGAAAATCTAAAGCCTTTTGGGCTATTTTCGCAACTTCTTGGCGACAATTTTGGGCTTTTTCTTGATATTTACTAATTTCTTCATAAACCTCTAACTCTTTAATAATGGCTGCAATATTTTCTTTTTGTTGTTCTGTATGTTCTGCTAACTGTTTAATTCCTTCACTTAATAATTTTATTTTTTCTAACATCAAAAAATAGGTTTTTCCTAACAATAAAGTTGTTTGTAAATTTTCTTTTTTTTCATGTTTAAGTTGAGTAAAAATAGCCCGATTATTTTCATGTTTAATTTCTAATTTTATCCTTTCTTGTTCTAAACTGTTTAATTCTTGATATTTTTGGTTAAATAATTTACTTAAATGTTCACTTAAAATCAATAATAAATTATAATATTTATGTTGATATTCTTGTAAAAAATCGATTAATTTTGTATAATCTTGTATCAATAATTGAACTTCTGCAAATCTGGCTTGATAACTAATTTTTTCTCGTCTATTCAGTAATTTACTTACATAACTATTGTGACGAAATCCTTGGAGAATTATTTGACGATGTTGTTTAATTTTTTTTTGTAATTTTTTAAATTGGTTATTTTTCAGAACGGGTAATTGATAAGTTTTTCCCCCAATATCTATCTTGTTATAAGTTATTAAAAATGAAGGAGAGGATGTTAACATAAGTCAAATTTTTTAAAGACAAGTCAGTTTTTTCGTTAAATTCTAACCCATTTTAAGATCTGGGGATTTTTATCATAACGGTAGGTAAAGCCATCTGAAGCTATAACAGTATCTCCTCGACTAGCTTTACTTCTGATAGTACTAAGGGCATATTTAGTTAATTGTTGGAATTCTCGGTGAGATAAACCTAGCATTGTGGCTGTATCTGATGGAGTTTCTACAGTTTCAGAAACCTGATTCGGTTCAGACTCAGATGAATTATCTGAATGTTTTTTCTCCTCAGTCACAGTTGCATATTCCGTGTTTTGGGAGGCAGATTGATAATCTTTAGCGTCAAATAAATGCCAACTAGAGTCTTCAGAAAGTTCTAATACTTTGTCATGATAATTAAATAAACTTTCCCGATGTCCAACACTAATAAAAGTTTTGTTAGTTTGTTTTAATTGGTTATATAAATTAGCTTCGTTTTGTAAATCTAAAGCACTTGTGGCTTCGTCTAAAATTATAAAATCGGGATCATTTATTAACAATCTAGCAAATGCAAGGCGTTGTTGTTCTCCCAAAGATAAAATATTTTCCCAAGGTACTTCTGCATCAAAACTTTCAATTTTGGTGACAATATTTTGTAAATTTACTTCTTCTAAAAATTGCCTTAATTCTTCTTCAGTCAGAGAACGTTTGGTGTGGGGATAAAGTAATTGTTCTCGTAGATTACCTAAAATAATATAAGGTCGTTGAGGCAAAAATAACATATTATCTAACGAAGGTCGTAATAAATTTCCTGTTCCTGAATTCCATAAACCAGCGATCGCCCGTAAAAGAGAGCTTTTTCCCCTGCCACTAGGTCCCACAATTAACAAACTTTTTCCTAGTTCAACTACAACCGATAAATCTTCCACAATGACTTTTTCGTAATCTGGAGTTTGTAGAGTTATATCTTCAAAAGCAATATGATTTTCTTCTTTGATTTTAATCGTACTCACATCTTGGCGTTGCCTTCCTACTATTGCCAAAGCCTTAGATAAACTATCAAAACGCTCAATATAACTGATAAATCTACCAGAATCTCCCACTTCATCCACTAAGGCGGCTACAGCATTAGCAAAAGAATGACAAGCATAGCTAACTTGAGTTACTTCGCCAAAATCAATCTCACCTCTAATATAAAGGGGAGAAACAATTAAAAAAGGAAAAATTTGAATAGCGGCTTGATAACCTCGTTTAAAAAGATCTTGATTTTTCTCCCAGTCAATTTTCTTTAAAGTTCGGTCAACTACTTCATTAAATCTTCTTTGAATAATATTTAATTCTTCATTTTCTCCCCGAAAAAAAGCAATGGATTCGGCGTGATTACGAATATGAGTTAAAGTATAATTATAGTCAGCTTCCACTTCCAATTTTTCTTGATTAATTTTGTTTAAACGATCGCTCAAATAAACAGCAATTATATTACCAACAATTGTACAAGCAATGAGAATTAAAGCAATAGTTTGAGAAAGAGACCAAAGTATCGCCATAAATACAATCATTTCTAGGATTTTTTCTAGGCAAGTTGAGGCAAAATTAATAGTTGTTCGGGCAATTGGTTCAATTTCTTTTGCCAATCTTTGATCTGGATTTTCAATTTCAGATTCAAAATTTATCTTATAATAAGCACGATTTTTTAAATATTTATCGAGAATATTTTTGTTAATCCATTGATACCAATCTAAAGCAATTAACTTTCTAAAATATTTAGTAAAACCAGTAAAAAATACTACCCCTAAAAGAGTGAAACTATAGAGTGTCACCATGTTAGTAAAAGCGGGAAGATTTTTTTCTTCTACCACATCAATTAAATCCCTAAATATGTAGCTATTTAAAGCATTTAACGCCACTAAGATTACCAAGAAAAATAATAACAATACTAGCATTCCCCAAGCCTTTATTATTTCTGAAAAACGTCGATTATCGTATCCTTTTGGATACCAATAAATTTGTAAAAAAGACAATATCTTCGGGAAAAACTGATTGTTTACAGAACTCTCATCTTCCCGATTGGTATTATTAAATATATTTTCAAAAGATTGTATCATTTACTTTACACAATTAATTAGTTTTCTTATGGACACAGATATTATTTTATCTTACTTTGGTAAGATGACTAATCATCTTTTCTCTTATCTCCAATTTGATTAATTACTTTCGCTAATTCCGCTATGGTGGGATATTCAAAAAAGTGACATAGAGGGACATTTTGAGAGATAAATTGACTCAATTTATGGCTTACTTGAAGAACTTTTTGTGATGTACCTCCTAAATCAAAAAAGTTATCCATAACACTAATTTTTTGTATATTTAATACATCTTGCCAAATAGTAATTAAGGTTTTTTCCATTGTCGTTTCAGCAGGAATAAAATCAGTTGATCGAGATTTTTTATCGTAATCAATTAACAATTTAATTGGCGGTAATTCTGACTTTGAAAAAGGACAAATTTCCGAGAGTTTTTGTTCAAAATTAGTAACAATATTTTCTAATAATTGATAAAAATGTTGAGCCAAATTAGCGATAGTTTTTTCTTCAAATAAAAGAGTGGAATAAATCAAATAACCTTCAACTCCTTGCTCTGTTTCTTGCAAAGACATGGTTAAATCAAATTCTGCTGTATCTGCTGTTTCCGTTTTTGTTTGAATAAATTGTTCACTCAAAGCTAAATTCGCTAATTTTAACTCAGGGTTAGAAAGATTATGAAATAAAAACATAACTTGAGTTAATAATAAATAATGAGGATCTCGTGTCGGTTGTAATTTTTCAACTAATTGAATAAAGGGTAGATCTTGATAAGCATAAACATTTAAACTTAGATCTCGAACTCGACGCAATAATTCCCGAAAACTGGGATTTCCGCCTAAATCAGTCCCCATCGGTAAAAGATTAACAAAAAAGCCAATTAAGTCCTGTGTTTCTGGCTTGTTTCGATTAGCCATTATACCACCAACAATAATTTGTTCTTGTTCAGTATAGTAAAACAGTAAAGCCTTAAAAGCAGAAAGTAAAGTAATATATAAAGTAGCTTGTTCTTGCTGACTTAATGTTCTTAATTTTTTAGTTAATTCTGAGGGAATAGACAGAGAATAAGTTTGACCTTTAAAGGATCTTTTTGCAGGTCGTGGATAATTTGTTGGTAAATTTAAAATAGGAGGATTTACCCCGATTGATTGTTGCCAAAAATCCAGATAAGGTTGCCATAATTGTTGATGAGACATTTCCCATTGCCAATTCGCAAAATTAGCATATTGAATCGGTAAATCAGTCAGAGGGGAGGGTTTTCCGTCAGAAAAAGCCTCATAAATAATGCTTAATTCTCGAATTAAAATCCCCAAAGACCAACCATCAGAAATAATGTGGTGCATAGTAGCAACAAACAGAAACTCATCATCAGACAATTTCAAAATTTTACTGCGAAATAACAAATCTTTACTTAAGTTAAAAGGTTGATTAATTTCCTCAGATGCTAATTTTTTAGCTATGGTTTCTCTTTCATCGGGCTGAAAATTTTGTAAGTCAATAACGGAAAAATCAATAACAATTTCAGGATTAATCTTTTGATATACTTGCCCTTGTTGATAAATAAAATTAGTGCGTAAAATTTGATGCCTTTTGACAATTTCTTTTAAACTTGCTTCTAAAATTGCAATATTTAGTTCACCTTTAATTTGATAAACTAGGGGTAAATTATATACCGAATTTTCTGGATAAAATTGATCAACAAACCACAATTCTAATTGAGTTAAAGAAATAGGAATTAACTGATCAGTTGATAAGTTTTCGGCAATGGAAATGATTGACGGCTTTTTAATTTGGTTAGTTTCTTCTTCAATTACTTGAGCTAATAAAGCAATAGTGGGGGCATCAAATAAACTACGAATTGGTAATTCTAAATTAAAAGTTTTACGAATAAGTGCAATAACTTGAGTTGCTAATAATGAATGTCCTCCCAATTTAAAAAAGTTGTCATTAATGCCAATTTTTGTTAATCCTAAAATATCTTGCCAAATTCCTGTTAAAATTTCTTCTGTGGGGGTATTAGGTGCAACATAATTTTGACTTAATTCAGGTCGGTTTGTTGTAGGTTCAGGTAATTTTCGTTTATCGACTTTACCATTAGAAGTCAAAGAAAAAGATTCCATCGGCACAAAAATAGAAGGAATCATATATTCAGGTAGTTGTGTTTCTAGAAATGCCCGTAATTTTTCTACCGTAATGGTTTCATTTTTTACGGGTACGAAATAGGCACATAAGTATTTATTAATTGCCGTTTCTCCATAGACTTTAACCGTTGCTTGACTCAGGGAAGGATGTTGATTTAAAACGGCTTCTAATTCGCCTAATTCCACACTATAACCTCTGATTTTAACTCGATCATCTATTCGTCCTAAAAACTCAATATTGCCATCGGCTAAATAACGAGCTAAATCTCCCGTTTTATAAAGATAATAATCGATGGTAGAATCTAGAGAAAAAGGATTAGGAATAAATTTTTCTGCGGTTAATTCAGGGCGATTAAAATAACCTCGTGCTAACCCTGCACCACTAACATATAATTCTCCTACACTTCCCAAAGGTACAGGTTGTAAATCATCATCTAATAAATAAACTTTCACATTAACAGTAGGTTTACCAATGGGAGGATATAGTGGCCATTCATCAGGATTTTTACTAAAAGAATAAGCGGTGACTAAATCAGCTTCCGATGGACCATAACAATTATATAATTGACAGTGTTTTAACTGTTTAAAGAAACGAATCATCGGCGGTGTAATTTGTAGTTGTTCCCCCACAGTGATCACCTCTTTTAAGTGCTTAAATTTCTCAAGTTGATCTCCATATAATTCTGCCATTTGTTGACATAAAGTCACAGGCAAAATTGCTTTTTCAATGGGATATTTAGCAAATAAATTAACTAATTTACCCAAATCTAAACGGGTTTCTTCTGAGGCAATATATAATGTTCCGCCGAAGCCCCAAGCCGCAAGCATTTCATGATAACTCACATCAAAACTAAAGGAAGCAAATTGTAATACACCCCCCCCCGTTAACATTTCATCTCGATGATATTCAGCTAAGTTAGTTAAGGAACGATGAGGTACGGCAACGCCTTTGGGGATTCCTGTAGAGCCCGATGTATAAATTAAATAAGCTAAGTAATCATTTTTCATCTCAACGGTTAAATTTTCAGCAGATTGTTGCTTAATTTCTGTCCATTGTTGATCTAGTTTAATTAAATGTTTTGCTGAAGTGTGAGGTAAACTTGAGATTAAAGATTCTTGGCTGATAATAATTTTAGTTTGACTATCATTGAGGATAAAATTAATTCTTTCATGAGGATATTTTGGATCAATAGGAACACAAGCACCACCAGCTTTGAGAATTGCTAAAATAGCAATAGTAATTTCTAAGGATCTTTCTAAACAAATAGAAACTAAACTATCAGGTTGTACTCCTAAATTTTGCAAATGATGGGCTAACTGATTGGCTTTTTGATTTAATTGTCGATAAGTTAGAGATTGATTTTCATAAACCACCGCTAGGGCATTAGGTGTTTTCTTAACTTGTTCTTCAAAAAGTTGATGAACACATTGATTAAAGGGGGAAACTGAGATGGTATTATTCCAATCATTTAAGATCATTTTCCGTTCTGATGGTGTCAGAATTGACAAATCTTTCGGGAAATCATTAGGATGCTTGATTATTTCTGCTAATAATGTTTCTAAATGACTTAGCATTCGTTCAATGGTAGAAGAATGAAAACGATTTTCCTCATAGTTAATCATTAAAGCCATTTCGGCAAAAGGAATTACTCGCACTACTAAAGGGTAATTTGTTTGTCCAATGCCCTCCATCTCACTAATTTTTAAGCCCTCAGGAAGTTGATCAAAAGTTGCGGTTGTGGGGTAATTTTCAAAAGCGACAATAGATTCAAATAAAGACTCATTACTGCCAATTTCACTCCATCCTTGAATATCTACCAAAGGACTAGAAGAATATTGTTCACTTTCAATATGTTTTTCTTGAATTTGCCGTAACCAAGTTAAATTTGCTGTATTTTTAGGTATCTTGATTCGAGTTGGTAAGGTATTGATAAAAAGCCCTACCATTGACTCTATTCCTGATAAATTAGATGTTCTACCTGAAACAACTGTGCCAAAAACAATATCTTTCTCTCCACTATAACGACTCAATAATAATGCCCATGCCCCTTGCACTAAGGTTGACAGGGTAAGATGATTTTTCACGGCAAAGGTTTTTAATTCTTGGGTAAGAGAAGAGGCTAATTTTCGTTGACAAATGTTATGGGTTTTCTGGTCTTTTTTCACCAATTTATCTTCAATTAAAGGGGTAGGAAAATTAAATCCTTTGAGGATATTTTGCCAAAATTTTTCCGCCGAAGTCTGATCTTGTTTTTGTAGCCAAATAATATAATCTTCATAAGGACGAGGACTAGGTAAATTGATCGTTTTTCCTTGTTTTATTGCTACATAAAAGGCAAAAATTTCCTTGAGAATTATAGGCCAACTCCAACCATCACATAATAAATGATGAAAACTCCAGATTAATTGATAAGTCTCATCACTAAGTTGAATTAAGTTACAACGCATCAAAGGTGCTTTATTGATTTTAATTCCCTGCTTTTTATCCTCTGCTAAGAACAATTGTAACTGCTTTTTTTGCTCTTGTTTTGAGAGCGATCGCCAATCATGATTAAACCAAGGTAATTGGACTTGTTGACGAACAACTTGCAGGGGATTTTTGCGATTTTTCCAAATAAATAGAGTTCGTAAAATAGGATGCCTATCTACTACTTTTTGCCATGCTTGTTGAAAGCCAGACGCATCTATTTTTCCTTGTAAGGTTAAACAAAATTGCTCACAATAGACATGAGACTCAGGATAATAAAGGCTATGAAATAACATCCCCTCCTGAGTGGGAGAAAGAGGATAAATCGATTCTATATCTTTGGTTTTGTTAGATTTAGCAGAGATTGACATAAGTTTTATTTATTGGTATTTATCGCAAAGGGCTAGTAGTCTGTCAAGATAGAAATGAGGGATAAAGGTTAATTTGCACTCTTAAAGGTTGTTTGAGAAGTATTTAGATTCACCTTTACTAAGGGACTTTTCAAACATTCTCTTAATTAGCGATAGAACGAAATAAACGAAAGTTTGTAGTTACCTCTTTAGAGGTGCAAACCTTTTAAAAATTTAGGGCTAAAGCCCTAACTACTAACACAATTTTATTTTATTTCTAGTTAAGTAAATTGCTATTTATTATTTTTAAATTCTAAATTCTAAATTCTAAATTCTAAATTTCAGCACAACAAAAAACATAAATATAACATGGTTGCTATAGCTATGTTTGTTCTGTTAATTGATCGCTATAAATATTGCTATGTTTCGCATCCCATTCTTTGTAGTAATTTTCTACAGAAATCGGTGGATATTTACAAGGATTCTCATCATCAATACAGGTATCAACGCAACGAATTTCCGCATCATCATTAGGGGTAATTTTAAAAGCGATCGAATAGCGAGAACGAGCTTTATAATAGTCTTCTTCAGGAATAGCCACTTGATGTAAAGTCGAATAGAGTTTATCATTTGTCCATCGTTGAATCAAGTCTTCCATAATAATAACTACTGTACCAGGAATCGGCTCAACATCAATCCATTCTCCTTGATGAGGGCAAATTTTTAATCCTTTTCCGTCATCTTGGAAAATTAAACCAAAAGTTCCTGAACCATAATGAGGTTTAGCACGAGTTTGATTTCTTTTGATTGGCAGACTTAGAGGTAAATAATGGGCTAAAAAGGAGTAGCAATTGCCATCAGAAAGCACCTGTGTAAAATTTGTTTCCGGAACATTTAAAGCCATAGCCAGTGCCTTAAACAATTGCATTGACATTTCTTGGCAGCCTTGGAATAACTTAGTAGCAGTATTCCGAAATTCGGGCAAACTTTCAGGCCATTGATTTATCCAGTTTTGTTTGTTAACTTCTGGACCAAAATGAAAAACCTCTCGAAAATCCTTCCCTTCTTCATCCCTAGCTTTTTCATAACCCGGATTCATCGGTTTCATCGCAATCTTTTCTTTTTCTGTGATACGAAGATCAAAAAAAGTCTTAGATTGAGCAAACGTTTGCGTAACTAAATCAGGAGAAAATCCATAATTTTTTAAATATAAACAACCAACACTAGCAAGAGCATCATAAAATCGTTGAGCGACGACCTTTTTCTGGGAAGTATCACCTTCTAAAAAAGGTTGAAAATCAATAATGGGAATGGTTTTCTTCATTTTACTTAATTATCTAAAATAAAATTTACCTCTTAACACTTTAAAACAAAAAAGTCTTCTGCAATTATTAAGTTTTGTTTAACTGAGATCTTGCACGCAAACACAAAAATACTTAATAGAGAAAGAGGGATAAATCAATTTCGATACTGTTAAAATGAAAAAACATCTCTTTTGCCTTTTGCCTTTTTATTTTCTCATTTTGTTGACTCAAGAAACAGATAACTGCTAATATTATCCAATGATAGGCAAACGCCGGAAGATAGGCAAACGCCCGAAAAAAATGACCAAATAACTATAATGTTAGGAAGTTAAATTATGTCCGAAAACAATGCTACAGAAAAGAGTACAGGGGGTTTCCCTGAAGAACTTTTACACAAAGTAGGTGAAATAGGGATCAGTTTAGACGAAATTGTCGAAAAAATTGCCTCCCTCGGTTTACCAGGTATTCTCCTTGTGACAATGGCTACTGCTTCTACCAGTACAACTCCTGTTATTGCCACATTAACAGCTTTAGGAGGTCCCTTAGGAGTTTTAGGTGGTGTAGGGGTTTTGGGATTAATGACAGTTTTAGGTGATAGCGTCTCAACTTATGGACTTGAAGCCTTGTTAACCGCTATTTATACTGAGCGTGTTAAAAAAGAAAATTCATTAGAGCTACAGCAAGAAATTGAAGGGTTGCCCATAACGGACACTTTAAAGTTGAACTTAAAAAAGGTTGTCAATAAGTCCGAAGAACAAGAACCACCTAGAGTAATCGAAATTATCGAAGACTAAGGCTTAATAATTAATTATTCTGTCTTGGTATTTTGGCTCTTCTAGAGTGAGTGTGGTTAAATAATCTAAAATAATAGCTATAGACTTTGGATTAAATAGATTAGAGGTATACAGAAATTAATTTTCCTGATTTAGCGCTTTTAGTTTCACCTAACACCTAACACCTGTTTTAGCTAATAATTTATCACATCTAGTCTAACAGAGCCGGTATTTTTTGTTTGTTTTTAATCATTAATCAATGTCCAATGAATCAACTAATTAAATCTTCCAAAATAAAAACTGTTGTACCTGAAGAATTGTCTAAGCAGTTAGACGCTTTGGGAATTTCTGCTGAAGAATTAGCGGAGCAATTTGTTTCTCTGGATTTGTCTCTAGATGAAGTCATAAAAAAGATGGCTTCAGTAGGTATTCCTAGTGTGCTTCTCGTAACGATTATAGCCAATTTTGGCACTGTTCCTCTAGTGACAACTCTTGCTACTTCTTTAACAGGCACAATGGGTGTTATTGGGGATTCTCTAGTGGGTTTCGGAATAGAGATGACTGTAGTTAACTTCTATTTAGAGCGTCTTAAAACCGAACCTTTAGAAGAACTAATTGAAGAACTAAATCTTTTGCCCTTAACAGATACCTTAAAAAATAAGGTCAAAGATCGACTGACAAACCAAGTCCTCCCTAGAATTGAGAAGAAAATCACAATTGTTTATGACTAAGATTCAGATTTCAACTTTGTTCTACTCAGATCTTGCACCAACCTCGGAAACCGCCAAGAAATGAATTTCATGGCTTATAGCTAAAGTCATCTAAAGCTTGTCCTGAGCCGAAGCCCTGACGAAGGAAGGGTCAGCGAAGGGATGACTAAAAACCTTTTCTGTTAATGTGTTCAGTCCATTTCAATGGACTTTGGCTATTGGTTCGGAGAACTTTAGTTCAAGGTGGGTTTTGAATCAAGTGCAAGATCTCAGTTCTAGAAACGTCTGCTGATTTCGTTTTTTTCTTCTTGTCCACCCAAAAACTTATATTTGTTAACTTATCAGGAGTTTTCACCTTAATGATTGATAAAGATCAAGAATATGTCCTTAAATTTGATGGTGCAATTGATTATTTAGAACTATCCCCCAATTTTTCAGAATTTAAAACAGGAATTACCATCGAATTTTTAGCTAAAGGCAAAAATGGATTGACTCAAGAAGCCACCATTGTGGAAGGCTATAATACCGAAAATGAAAGAATATTTAAGATTCATTTGCCCTACTACAAAAAAAATATCGGAGGCTGTGTCTCTTGGGAAGCGGGAAATGATCAAGGGGTAGATCTGATTGAAAAAAAAGTAACGTCAAGAGAATATAGGATCTGGACTTATTGGACATTTGTTAAGGATTTCGCTGAGGGGAAAATGTCTATTTATCACAATGGCAAACTTTGGCATCAAGGTGAGTCTCAGTATCCCTCTATCAGCGATATTCATAAAATCGTCATTGGTTCTTCTGAGGGCTCATCTCAATTTTGGGAAGGTCATCTTTCGGAATTTCGGATCTGGAATAAAGCCTGTAAACAAGAAGAAATTAAAGAAGATCGAAATGAGCGCTTAGAAGGCGATGAATTAGGACTATCCATTTATTTACCTCTCAATGGTGATGCAGACGATTACAGTGGCCATGGAAATAATGCAACTATCCATGGCACAAGTTGGATCGAAAGAAAAATTCCTTTGAAAGTTGAACAGTTGCCCGATGAAGAAGATGAAGATGAAGAAATAGAAGAATCATTGGCAGAAGAAGAATCGTCGCCAAAAGAATCGGAAAGTCGATCAGTTACTGCCGAGCCTTCATTGCCTCAGTTAAACCCGTCATTAATTAATCAAAATCCTAATATTATGCCTCAGAAAAAAAGATTAGTAATCTGCTGTGATGGAACTTGGAATGAATTAAGTAATTCCTATCTTACCAACGTCACGAAATTTGCCCGAATCGTCAAATATACCGCCGAGGACAACACTCCTCAACTGGTTTTTTATTTACCAGGTTTAGGAACCGCAGATGATAATATTTGGGATAAATTGGGTGGTGGTGCTTTTGGATGGGGTATTGATCAAACCATTCAAGAAGCCTATCGTTTATTGTGCATGAATTATGATGCCATTGCCCAAGATGAAGTTTATTTGCTCGGTTTTAGTCGAGGGGCTTATATTGCTCGTTGTTTGGGGGGAATGATTTATAATTGTGGACTCTTAAGGCGTTCCAAAATGGAGAAAATCCCCAAGGCTTACGAACTTTATCGTAATCATAAAATTAGCCCTAATGATTCTGAACTGCAAAAATTCCGTCAAGAGAATTCTAAACACATTGATACAGAACAAAGTTACTTGAGTTATCGTGTTCCGCTCAAAATGCTCGGTTGTTGGGATACAGTGGGAGCTTTAGGTGTTCCCGATATTATTCCTTGGCTACCTGTGGAGAAATTTTTTAATCAAAAATACGCTTTTTTCGATGCTAGTTTAAGTCCGATTATTGAAAACGCTTTTCATGCGATCGCTATTGATGAGAAAAGCAAATCTTTTCCTTCTACTCCCATGAAACCTAGTGGTAAAAATCCTGAGCAAAAAGTAGAAGAAGTTTGGTTTGCAGGAACTCATGGATGTGTTGGCGGTGGCACAAAAGAATATCGAGGTTTATCTGATTACGCCTTACAATGGATGCTGAATAAGGCGGAAAATTTAGGCTTAGAGTTTTATTCAACCGAAGAAGATGAAGAAACATTCCAAATTAAACCAGATTCCACTACTAAGTTTGATAATAGTGTCACGGGGATTTATCTGCTTGGGGGCGAAGAATGGCGATCGATTGATGATTCCCATGTTTTTATTCATCACAGTGTAGTGGAAAGAATAAAAGCCCTCCCTAAATATCGCCCAGATCCTCTTAAACCTTTAATCAAAGATTTACTAGATTCTGATCAATAAGAAGTAATTTGATTGATTTCTTTGACAAAAATATTGAAGTACTAAAAAAGTTAAATTGCTAAAGCCTGAGATCTTGATAAACTATTATTTTTTGAATTTTGAATTGGGTTCGTAGTTTGGGCTTTAGCCCTTATCCCAAAATCCTTATTTTTTTATGATTCGGAAAAAAGTAACTCAAATATGTATTAAGTTATTCCTTACTCCTTACCTTTTGTTAACTCAAATTTTACTAACCTGATAAGATATGCTTGTTCAAGAAAAAACAACTCAAATTCCTCGTGCGGAAATTGCCAACATCTTGTTATCAAGTCCGTTGGTAGAAGATTTTTATTTACTGCTACGAGAGCAACAATTAATCGCCTATATTGTCTATAATGGGGCAGAAAATTCTCAAGTTCTGATTAAAGACTTACAAGCAAAATTTTACGCTCATTTATTACCTAGTTATTATGTTGCGATTTCTGCTTTACCCTTAACAAAAACAGGTGAAGTAGATGAAATAATCCTTAAAAACATCCCAATTATTGATGATGATTTAGTTAAATACACAGAAAAAAGTATTAAAAATTTACCCGAAATTGATCAACTAGCTGTTTTAGTAACTGATAATAAAAGTAAAATTCCGCCTCTACATTTAACAGATTTACTCCCTAAAAAAGAGCAAATTGTTATTAACAAAAGTCAAAGTGAATTTTCAGTTCAAAGAAAAGATTTAGTTATTTCTCAAAATGCTAAACTTGCACTTAGTCATGGTAAACCCTTAAAAGAATCTGTTTCTCAACCCCAAATTTTAGGGGAGACACTATACAAACAAGTTCGAGAAAATCCACACAAAGGACTTACCTATATTAACGCTAAAGGTGAGGCAGTTTTTCAAACTTATCAACAATTATGGGAAAAAGCACAAAGCATTCATGCAGGGCTTAAAAAAAGTGGTTTACAGCCTAAAGATAAAGTTATTTTGCAATTATCAACAACCTGTGAGATTATTCCTACCTTTTGGGGTTGTATATTAGGCGGTTTTCTTCCCGTTATTTTAGCTGTACCACCTAGCTATGAACAAAAAAATAATGATATTAATAAAATTTGTCAAGTCTGGCAATTATTAGATCACCCTCTGATTATTAGTAATGAATCCCGTCAAGGTGATGTTCAAAAACTGGAAAAATGGTTATCTAATCAAAACTTAAATATTGCTACAATTGAACAATTAAAAGCCCATTCTCCAGAGGAAACTTATTATCCTAGTCAACCCGATGACATTTCCTTTTTTAGTCTTACATCAGGCAGTACAGGAATGTCTAAATGTATTCCTTTAACCCATAAAAATCTCCTTTCTCGTGGGCGAGGCACTAACGAATTATGTGGTTATAGCGAAGATGATATTATTTTGAATTGGCTACCCTTTGATCACATTGGTAGCATTTCGGAGTTTCATACCCGTTGTGTTGACTTAGGTTGTGAAATGATTTATGTTGAAACCGATTATATTTTAGCTCGTCCTCTCAATTGGTTAGATTTAATTGATAAATATCGAATTACTAATAGTTGGTCGCCTAATTTTGCTTATAATTTGATTAATGAAGCCTTAAAAAAAGACCCCTCTCAAACATGGGATTTTAGTTGTATAAAATTTGTATTAAGTGCGGGGGAAGCAGTTTCTAATCAATCCGTTGAAGAATTTATAAATAAACTCCATGATCAATATAATTTACCTAAAACGGCGGTTCGTCCAGCTTTTGGTATGGCAGAAATGGGCTCTGGTGTTACTTATTATCAACCTACAGAAGAACATCCTTTTTTATTCCACACCATTGATAAATCTTCTTTGAATAAAACTTTAAAAAGAGTTTATTCTGAACATCCCAATGGGACAACATTTACTGATTTAGGATTACCCATTTCTGGAGTATCGATTAGAATTGTTAATCAAGATAATCAACTATTACCTGAAGATGCCATTGGACATTTGCAGGTTAAAGGAGATGCGGTGACATCTGGTTATTATAAAAATCCTGAAGCTAATGAAAAGGTTTTCTTAAAAGAGGGTTGGTTTGATACAGGAGATTTAGGGTTTATTCATAATGGGCATTTAATATTAACAGGCAGAAGTAAGGAAACTATTATTATTAATGGAGTCAATTATTACAGCCATGAAATTGAAACCGTTGTGGAGACAATAGAAGAAATAGAAGCCTCTTATACGGCGGCTTGTGCGGTTCAAGATACACACAGTCAAACAGATAAATTAGCTATCTTTTTTAGTGTAGAAAACGTCAATGATGAGGAATTAGTACAGTTATTGAAAACAATTCGCCAAAAAGTTATTAATAGTTTTGGCATTAACCCCGACTATTTAATTTCTTTAAATAAAGATAAAATTCCCAAAACTTCCATAGGTAAAATTCAGCGATCGCAATTAAGCAAACGATTTGTAGAAGGAGAATTTCAAGAAATCCTAAAAAAGCTAGATATTCTCTTAGAAAATGATCAGACAAATCCAGATTGGTTTTATCGTCCAACTTGGCAAATAAAAGCCCCTTTATATAATAACAATAAACTAAGATCAGGCTATACTTTAATTTTCTTAGATAAATTAGGATTAGGTGAATTAATAGCGAAAAATTTAGCCGAAAAAAATCTACCTTATGTCACTATTTCCGCAGCAGAAAATTATGCCCAAGTTAATGATTATAGTTATACTATTAACCCTTTAAAATCTAAACATTACGACAGATTAATTGAATCTTTAGCTCAACAAAATGAAGGTATTAATAATATTATTCATCTTTGGACTTATCAAAGTTACCAAGGAGAAATTAGTGATCCAGAACAACTAGAAAAAGCTCAAAATGAGGGAATTTATAGTTTATTATTAATAATTCAAGCCCTAAATAAAGTTGAAAAAATAAAAAAAAAAGAGCAAAATATTAAATTATTATTTGTCTCTAGTTATAGCCAAAAAATTCAGGAGCTGGATTATCTTGCTTATGAAAAATCGCCTGTTTTAGGCTTAATTAAAGTTATTTCTCAAGAAAATCCTTGGCTTAATAGTCGTCATTTAGATTTACCCATCAATGACAAAACCATCAATAGCAGTTATATTCTACAAGAATTAGAATGTTTATCAAAAGATAAAGAAATTGCTTATCGACAAGGAAAACGCTTTGTTAAAGGCTTAGAAAAAGTCAATTTACGGCAAGAAACTAACCAGCAACTTCCTTTTAAACAAGAAGGTTTTTATTTAATCACAGGGGGTTTAGGGGGAATTGGTTTAGAAATTTCTCAGTATTTACTCAAAAATTATCAAGCCCGTTTATTATTAATTGGCACAAGTAAATTAGATGAGAGTAATCAACAAGATTATTCCCTTGAAAATGGGCAAAAAGTAACAGAAAAAATTAAACGTCTTCAAACCCTAAAAAACTTAGGTGGAGACATAATTTATAAAACTGTAGATGTGGGGAATTTAACTGAGTTAAAACAAGAGATTCAACAAGTAAAAAATCATTGGCAAAGTAAGCTAGATGGAGTAATTCATTTAGCAGGAAATTACCAAGAAAAATTATTAACAGAACAAACTTTAGACAGTTTAGCAAATATTCTCCGTCCTAAATTGTTAGGAACTTGGAATTTACATCAACTTCTTAAAAAAGAAGAAGGATTTTTGCTGAGTTTTTCTTCTTTAGCCAGTTTTTTAGGCGGTGCAACCCTAGGTGGTTATGCGTCTGCTAATCGTTTTCTCGAACATCTAAACGACTATCAACAATTAGAAAATTTATATCCTAGTTATTGTTATAGTTGGACAACTTGGCAAAATACGGGAATGAATAAAGGAAAACATATCGTAAATTCTCAAGGGTTTTATTCAGCGACAGTGCAACAAGGATTAAATTCATTGTTAGCTAGTTTATACCGTAATCAAAGACAATTAATGATTGGTTTCGACGGCAAACATCCTAAAATTAAGCGTTATTTACCTGAATGTGAAGGATTAAAAACACTCACTGCTTATTGTACTCTAAAACAACCTTTAACTGATTTTAACTTAGCCACTCAACTAATGTTAAAAGATCGGTTTGCGACCCCTTATAACTGTCAATTAAAGCCCCAAAAATCCTTATCCTTAACCCCTAATGGACAGGTTGATAAAGAACAACTTTGGTTGAGAATTAAAGGAAAAACTGATCAACAATGGATTGCACCGAGAAATGAGACAGAAAGAAAAATTGCTCAAATTTGGCAAGAAGTCTTAAATACTCAAACAATTAGTATTGATGATAATTTCTTTGAATTAGGGGGACATTCTTTATTAGCGAGTCAAGTAATTTCTCGTCTTCGTCAGTGTTTTGGTGTAGAATTATCTCTACAAAATTTACTAGAATATCCAACGATTGCTAGTTTAGGTAAAACTCTTGAAGTACTTAATACATTGCAAAACAAGAGCAAAAATGACATATCCGAAGAAGACTATGAAGAGGGGGAGATTTAGAATTTAGAATTTAGAATTTAGAATTTAGAATGTTCAGAAACTTTTTAAACAACTTTTTAGAAATTTTATCTAAGTAAAAAAAACTTAACAAAATAAATAGTTCAAGAAAAATTATGAAAATTATCGATTTTTTATCTGACTTAAATAGATTAAATATTCAACTTTGGCTTGAAGAAGAAAAGCTTAAATATAACGCCCCAAAAGGAGTAATGACTCCTGAAATTAAGAAACAAATAAAGACAAGAAAAACAGAAATTAGTACTTTTCTCCAAGGGGCAAAACCTTTAATGGAGACATCTTATTCTCCCATTAATCCTGTAGCAAGAAATGAAAATATACCCTTATCTTTTGCCCAACAAAGAATGTGGTTTCTCTATGAAATCGATCAGCAAAATCCCTCTTACAATGAAGTTTTTGCTATTCGTGTTAAAGGCAGTTTAAATATAGAAATTTTACAACAAAGTATTAACGCACTGATTCAACGGCACGAAAGTTTACGCACCTATTTTATTAGCGTTGTGGGGAAACCAACTCAGATTATTTCTCCTAAGTTAAATTTTAACTTAAACGAGATTAACATAAAAGAGCAAGAGGATACTAACCTAAAAGATATTCTGAGCAAAGAAGTAGAAAAAACCTTCGATTTAAGTCAAATTCCCTTATTTAGATGCACCTTAATTAATGAAGGTTCAGATAACTATATTTTGCTCTTTATTTTTCATCATATTATTATCGATGGTTGGTCTATTAATATCTTTTTTCAAGAATTATTTACCCTTTATCAAGCCTTTTTATCGGGTTTAGATTCTCCATTAACTCCATTAAGTATTCAATATGCTGATTTTGCGGTTTGGCAACGACAATGGTTACAAGGAGAAATTTTAGAAAAACAACTGAATTATTGGCAAAAACAATTAAGCAATTCTCCTCCGTTATTAGAACTTCCTACCGATTACCCTCGTAAAGCTGTTCCCAGTTTAAAAGGGCATAGTATTCCCTTTACAATTGATGGTGAAATTACAGCCAAAATAAAACATCTCAGTCAAAAATTAGGTGTCACCCCCTTTATGACTTTGTTAGCTGGGTTCAATGTTTTACTCTATCGTTATACTCAACAACAAGATATTTTAATTGGTACTCCTGTGGCAAACCGTAATTACAAAGAAATTGAGCCATTAATTGGCTTTTTTGTCAATACCTTAGTGGTGAGAAATTATTTAGATGAAAAGCTTTCTTTTCAAGAGTTTTTACTACAAGTCCGCAATGTTGTTTTAGAAGGGTATGGGAATCAAGATGTTCCTTTTGAGCAAGTAGTAGATGCACTGGAAATTGAAAGAAGTTTAAGTTATAACCCTCTTTTTCAAGTTATGTTTGCTCTACGAAATTCTCCTATTTCATCAGAAGAACAAGCAGGGCTTAAAATCAGTCCGATGACGGTAGAAAATGTTAATATCAAATTTGATCTTTCCTTAATCTTAGAAGAAATAAATACCGAAAATGGCAGTTATTTAGAAGGATTTTTTGAATATAACAGCGATTTATTTGCCCCTGAGAGAATTAAGCGAATGGTGGGGCATTTCCATACTCTACTAACAGGAATAATTAACAATTCTGAGGAAACTATTGGCAAATTACCTCTTTTAACTGAACCAGAAAAACAACAATTATTATTTGACTGGAATCAAACTAAAAAATCTTATCCTCAAGATAAATGTATTCATCAATTATTTGAAAAACAGGTAACAAAAAATCCTGATGCCATAGCGGTTGTTTCTGAAAATGAATCTCTGACTTATCAAGAATTAAATCAAAAATCCAATCAAGTTGCCCATTATTTAAAAAGCCTTGGGGTGCAATCTAATCAATTAATTGGCATTTGTTTAGAACGTTCTCCCTTAATGATTATTGGTTTTTTAGGAATTCTCAAAGCGGGTGCAGCTTATGTTCCTCTCGATGCTAATTATCCCCCAGAAAGATTAAAATATATGTTAGAAGATTCGGAGGTTTCTGTGTTATTAACGGAAACTAAATTAGAGCATCTTGTCAGTGATTATCAACAATGTCAACGAATTTATTTAGATAGTCAATGGGATCATATTAATAGCTTTTCAAAAGAAAATCCTGTTTGTGAAATCACCCCTGAAAACTTTGTTTATGTAATTTATACTTCTGGTTCCACTGGAAAACCAAAAGGGGTTTTAATTCAACATCAAAACCTATTAAATCTGGTTTTTTGGCATCAAAATAGTTTTAATCTTAGCGAAAAAGATAGAGCAACTCAATTAGCAGGAATTGCTTTTGATGCTTCTGTTTGGGAAATTTGGCCTTATTTAACTTGTGGAGCAAGTCTTTATATTGTTCCTCAAGATATTATCACTTCTCCTCCTTTACTCAAAGATTTTTTATGTGATCATCAAATTACCGTTTCTTTTGTACCAACACCCCTTGCAGAAGTTATGATCACTGATGAATGGGAAAGAGATTGTTGTCTGAAATTTTTGTTAACTGGAGGAGATAAACTCAATCATTTTCCGGCGGATTCTCTCCCTTTTACTGTTGTTAATAATTATGGACCAACTGAAAATACGGTAGTTAGTACTTCACAAAAATTAACCCCTGATTTAATCAGTCAAAAAGATCCTCCTATTGGTCGTCCTCTTGATAATACTCATATTTATATCTTAGATCAATGTCAACAACCTGTTCCTATTGGTGTCACGGGAGAATTATACTTGAGTGGAACAGGGTTAGCTTATGGCTATCTTAATCGCCCTGATTTAACCAAAACTCGTTTTATTCCTAATCCTTTTAGTCCAAAACAAGATTCAAGACTATATAAAACTGGAGATTTAGTTCGCTATTGCCATGATGGACAAATTGAATTTGTGGGGCGTATAGATGATCAAGTCAAAATTCGAGGATTTAGAATCGAACTAGGGGAAATTGAAACAGTTATTAATCTTTATCCTCAAATCCAAGAAGCGATCGTTATAGCTAAACAAGAAGCAACAGGCTTAAAACGTCTATATGCTTATTTTATTAGTTCTCAACCCTTAAATACCTCAGAATTGCGTCACTTCATGGCAGACAAATTGCCCCAATATATGATTCCCGCTTTCTTTATTCAACTCGACGCTTTCCCTCTAACAGCAAATGGCAAAATTGATCGTCTTGCCTTACCTAATCCTGATACTAGCACAGAAGAAAAAGAAGAAACAGCAAAAATTCCACCTAGTACAGAAATAGAAAGAATTTTGGTTAATGTTTGGCAAGATGTTTTAGAACACAAAAACATTGGTGTTAATGATAACTTTTTTGAATTAGGAGGAGATTCAATCCTTGCTATTTCCATTGTGGCAAAAGCTAGTCAATCAGGATTACAAATTTTGCCTAAACAGTTATTTTCTCATCAAACTATCGCTCAGTTAGCTTCTGTAGTTGAAAAGATCTCTAAACCGCAAATTAAGCAAGAATTAGTCACAGGAAAAGTACAGTTAACCCCCATTCAACAATGGTTTTTTGAGCAAAATTTACCTGAAGTTCATCATTTTAATCAATCGATTTGCTTAGAAGTTCCTACTAATATACAAACTGATTTATTAAAAAAAGCCTTCTTCAATTTACTCAAACATCATGATGCTTTGCGATTACGATTTGTTAAAGAACAAGACAAATGGCAACAATATAACAGTGATGATTGTCAATCTTTAGTCTTTGAAAAAGTTGATTTATCCTCTTTATCTCCCATAGAACAACTGACTAAAATGACAGAATTAGACAAGAAATATCAGGGTTCTCTTAACCTCGAAAAAGGTTCTTTAATGGCGGTTGTTTTCTTTAATTTAGGAGGGACAGCAAGGTTATTAATTATTGTTCATCATTTGTCAATTGATGGGGTTTCTTGGCGTATTTTACTGGATGATTTAGCCCAAAGTTATCAACAATTAGTCTCAGATGAAACTATTAAATTACCCGCTAAAACCACTTCGTTTAAAGACTGGGCAGAAGAATTACAAAACTATGCTCAAAACACTGAACATCAATCTCAATTAAAATATTGGTTAAATTTTGATTCCTCTCAATTTTTGCCTCTTCCTGTGGATGAAAAAGCCGATCGCTCCTCTAACATTGTTGCCAATGCGAAAACAGTTTCTTTTACTCTCAGCGAAGAACAAACACATTCTTTATTACAAGATGTATCTAAAACCTATAACACCCAAATTAATGACGTATTATTAACCGCCTTAGTCCAAGTTTTTGCGGATTGGACAGGTTATTCTCACCTCTTAATTGATTTAGAAAGTCATGGGCGAGAAAATCTCTTTGAATCTTTAAATTTATCTCGCACTGTGGGCTGGTTTACCAGTTTGTTTCCCATTTTTTTAAAAGCAGAAAATCTGGATTCCCTTGGGGATTGTTTGAAATCAGTAAAAGAGCAATTACGAAAAATTTCCAATCATGGATTTGATTACGGAATCGCTTATTATCTTAATCCTAATGCTGAGATTAAATCAGTATTACAAAGTTATCCTAAACCTGAAATTAGTTTTAATTATTTGGGACAATTTACTCGTCATCAATTGGGGTTAGTTGAATGGAAATTTAGTCAAGAAATTACAAGTTTCATTCATAGTCCTTTAGGAGAGCGTTCTCATTTAATTGATATTAATGCTATTATTATTGACGGAAAACTAGAAATGGAATGGCAATATACTGAGACTTGTCACCAAAAAACAACTATTGAAAAATTACTTAATGCCTATAAAATATCTTTGGAGAAAATTATAGGTCATTGTATGTCTAGCGAAGGAGATTATACCCCTTCGGATTTTCCCAATGCTCATCTCACTCAAGAAGATTTAGATGATTTACTGTTAGAACTAGATTGAATTCTAGATTTAACTCATTTGCTTTAAATTCAGAATTAGACAATACTATTTATTAATAATAAAAAAAACAATGTATTACACAAATGAATAAAAAAAGGGGTTTTATACCGTGTTTTGTTACAAACAATAAATAAAGCTAACTTAATTAATCTTAAAATATTAAAAGTCTAAAAAAATGCTAAAGTTTTTTATAGAATTTACTTATCCTAATCCCTGTGAAAAAAAGCTAAAAGTGGGTACATTAGGTCCAGAAAATACCAGTAGTGGTCAAACTTTAAACTATTTACTCACACAATGGGCATTAAAAAATGTTACGGTTCAGCCTTGTTGGTTTAATAGTTTTACTGAACTTAAGGATTCTTTGCTCAAAAATGAAGTAGATTTAGCCTTAGTACCCCATGCTTATGAAAAAATTAATGATTTTTATATGCAGCCGGAATTTAAGTTAAAATTTCTGTTTACTTATCCTACCCCCATTTATGGATTAGCTAAGAAAAAAAATTCTCCTTTATTGTTAGAAAACTGTACAATTGTCACTCACCCCGCTCCGTTGCCTTTGCTCTCTCAACTATTACCTAAAAATACAGATAAAACAAAAATAAATGTACAATTTGTTAATTCCACTAGCGTTGCCGCCTTAAAAGTAAAAGAAGGTTTAGCAGATTTAGCAATTACTAATGAAAAAGCCTTAAAAGATTATAATTTAGAGTTTATTTCCACCTATGGAAAAATTGATATGAGTTGGTCTATTTTTCAGAAAGAAATTACAGCAAAAATGTTGATTTAATAATAAATAAATAAACTGCTATACAAAAAATAACTAAAAAAATAAACTATAAAAAAAAATAATATAACTTTATTATTTAAAGAAATACAATGATAACTAAAACAACAAAACAACAAATTTTTTCAAAAGAAAAAAACTCCCTGTTTTTCCCCGAACCAAAAATTATTAATGTCAATAATCAAGTGGAATTATTAGCTTTTCAATGTGAAGATACTGTGATTCAATTAGCAGAAATTGCTCCTAAAGCTACTTTTCCCCTTCATCATCATCTTGAGCGTCAAATGGGAATGATTTTTAATGGCAATTTAGAAATGAATATTGATAGTAAAAAGACCATTATTAAACCTTTAGATCATGTTTACGTTACTGATGCGAATACTCCTCATGGCTCAGAAAATCTTTTAGAGGAAACTATTTTTGGATTTGATGTCAAACGAATTATTCCTAATACTTTATCATCAGAAAATGAATCAACAATTCTTCGAGTGCAACCTGATCAAAATCGCCAATGGGGTTTAAGTTGTAATTCTATTGAAGGTTCTTGGTTTGAGATTATGATCTCGCAAATTCCCCCCCAAAAAACTATGCCACCACAACTTGCTTCTTTAAGCACAATGGGCATAATTGTTAAGGGATGTTTAGGGGTTGAAGTGGGTGATGAATATCAAAAATTAAACTACGGGAAAATCTATTATATTCCTCAACAAACCTCTTATCAAATTTCTAATTTAACTGATGATACAGTTTGTTTAATTGAGATATTATTAAAGGAGGTATAAAAATGGATTTGAGATTAGTAAATAAAGTTGCTCTCGTAACTGGCTCAAGTGCAGGAATTGGCTTGGCGATCGCTGAAAAAATGGCAGAGGAAGGATGTCATGTAATTATATGTGGAAGAAACCAAGATAGACTCAAAAAAGCTCATGAACTTATAGACATTTACCAAGGAAAAGTTCTCAGTGTCATTGCAGATGTTCAAGATGAAAATGCTTCGCAAAAATTAGTCAATCAAGCAATAGAAAACTTTGGAAAAATTGACATTTTAATTAACAATTCAGAAGGGGCAAGTTTTGCTGGAGAAATCATTGAAGATATTACAGATCAAGATTGGCAAAAAACTTTTGAGGGTAAATTAATGGGGTATATTCGCATGACGAATTTAGTGTTACCTCAGATGAAAAAACAACAATGGGGACGCATTATTAATATTATTGGAACATCAGGAAAAGAACCCTCACCTCGTCTAATCAAATCAGGAGTTACTAATGCAGGATTAATGAATTTCACCAAAGCAGTTGCTACTCAAGTCGCTAAATTTAATATCTTAGTAACTGCTGTTAATCCGGGTATTATTGATACCCCCAGACATCGCCAATATTTGGAAATCAACGCTCAAAAGCAAGGAGAAACTATCGATTCAATTCGAGGCAAAATCATGAAAACTATCCCCATTGAAAGAATTGGAAAGTCAGAAGAAGTGGCCAAATTAGTTACTTTTTTATCTTCTGAATGTGCTAGTTATATCACGGGTATAACAATTCCCATTGATGGCGGTTTATCTTCTGGGGCTTTTTAATCCTCTCTTTTGTATTTTTATTTCAAATAAGTATAACTGTGTAAATTTTGCTCATAATTTTTGATTAATAATTGAGATTGTTCTAAAGTTAATTTCTTTTCTTGTATGGCATTTTCGGTTAAACAACGTAATTTTTCTCGTAAATCTTCAATGTCATATTCAACATATTGCAAAACATCTGTAACTTGATCTCCTTTTACCACATATTTAAGTTGATAATTATTATTTTTAAGTTCAATATGTACCACATTAATATCACCAAATAAATTATGTAAATTGCCCATAATCTCTTGATAAGCACCCACTAAAAACATTCCTAAATAATAGGGTTTAAACTCACGATTTTCTGTTTGATTAAAATCTTGATTTTCTTGAAATTCTAAACAGTGTAAATCTAAAAAATTTTTAGTATCTAATAAATCAATAAACTTATCAATTTTTCCATCACTATCACAAGTTAAATCAGCTAAAATTCCTTTTTTTGTGGGTTTTTCATCTAAGCGATGTATGGGCATAATGGGGAATAATTGATCAATTGCCCAAGCATCTGGGGCGGACTGAAAAACCGATAAATTGACATAATAAGTATTAATCATCAAATCAGCTAAATCTTTTAAATCATCACTAACATAACTTTGATTTTGGGTAATTTGATAAATTTTATGGCAACATCCCCAATATATTTCCTCTGCCCTCGCCCTTTGAGTTAAAGTTAAATAACCAAAGTTAAATAAACTAATTGCTTCATCTTTAAATTGCACCGCATCATGGTACATTTCTTGGTAATTTTCTTCATTAATTAAATGGTAAGTTTCCCACAAATTAGCCAAAATTAAATGCTCTTTTTCTGTTGTCGGTTGCGGTAAATTAACCGTAAGGCTATTGTTACTAACTACATTAAAAATTAGCACAGAATGATGAGAAGCGATCGCCCTGCCACTTTCACTCACTAAAATCGGGGCAGGAATATTTCCTTGCTCACAAGCCTCTTTCACTTCTGCCACAATATCATTAGCATAGTTTTGCATATTATAATTTTTCGAGGCATAAAAAGTAGTTTTTGAACCGTCATAATCTACCGCTAAACCACCTCCTACGTCTAAATATTGCATATTTGCCCCCATTTTTGCCATCTGCACATAAATTTGACTAGCTTCTCGAATGGCATCTTTAATGGTTACAATTGAGGAAATTTGTGAACCAATATGAAAGTGTAAAAGTTGTAAAGAAACTAATAAATTTTCAGTTTTTAGAGTCTTAATTACCGTGACAATTTCAGGAATAGTTAAACCAAATTTAGCTTTTTCTCCTGTGGAATTACCCCAGCGTCCACTACCTCTAGTTTGTAATTTTGTCCTGACACCTAGTTGTGGTTGTAAGTTTAATTTTTGACTAATTTCTAAGGTTAAATATAGTTCATTTAATTGTTCAATAACGATAATTAAATTATGCCCTAATTGTTGAGCAAGTAAGGCAGTTTCTAAATAATCTTGATCTTTATAACCATTACAAATTAATAAAGTTTCTTGGGTTTCATCTATATCTAAAGTAGTCAAAGCAATCAATAATTCTGGTTTTGAACCTACTTCTAATCCAAAATGATAGGATTTACCATATTCAACTAAGGCTTCCACTAATTGGCGATGTTGATTACATTTAACGGGATAAACTCCACGATACACATTCGGATATTCATAGCGAATAATTGCCTCTGTCATGGATTGATGTAAGCGTTGTAATCTATCAGCTAAAATATCAGAAAAGCGAATTAATACAGGTAAATGAATATCCCTTTTTTTAAAGTTATTAACAAGTTCAAATAAGTCAATTGATAAGCTTTCTTTTTGGGGAGTAATACTAATATTTCCTAATTCATTAATATCGAAATAAGGTTCACCCCAACCTTGAATATTATATAGTTTTTTACTATCAGCAATTGTCCATTTATTTTTTTTCATCTATTTTTCCTTTAAACTAAAATTGTACAGTACTTTCAAAACTTCAATTAATACTTGGACCAAAATTCAATTTTAATATTTCCCTTATTTCTGCTAAATCTTGACTAGTTAATTTAACAGATTGTTCATTAATATTTTCTTGTGCTAAAACAGTATTTTTTTGTGAATCTTTGTTCAATATTTCCCAAACCGAATCTAAATTAGTTGTCGGTAAATCGCAGTATTTAAGAATGTCTAAAATAGTAGTTTTAGGAGTTGTGTTTAAATCTTGAAAATTAATGACTAAAGAAGAAGGAAATTGTTTTTCCAGAGATAAATAACGTTCTTTTACAGATAACCAAGCAAGGGTCAAAATTTTGACATAAGATAATGGTGGGTTTAATTGATATTTAGCAATTAAAGGACTAATTTGACTAGCCTCTTTCTGCATTTCTACCAAAGAATTAATATCAGTAGGAATATTACCTAAAGAAGCTCTAAATGCTGATTTCATCCAACTTTCAACCTCACGAGTTATAAACAAAATTTTAGAGTCAGGAAAATGTTTTAACAGTAAATCGGCTATTTCAATCCCATAACTCCTAAATTTGATTACTTGAATTGAAAAATTAGATGATTTAGCCAATAATTTAGTACAGTTTTTCACTAATTCACCAATTTCAGCTTCATTACTTCCATCCCATTGACGCATCATTACTAATTGATCATATACTCCCGGTTCAGAAAAACTAATAGTATTTTTGAGTTGATTAAAAACAGAATGAAGTAATGTTGAACCACAACGTCCCACCGAATAAATCAGGATTTGTTTTTGAGGGGGTTCGATTTTTTCAGCTATTTCATTTAATTGAGCAAAACTAATTATAATTAATCGTTGAGCGGCTTCATATTGTCCTTGATAAAAAAAAGGCAATTGAGTAATCTTAGTATCAGTATTTGTTTCCACAAAAATAGCTAGTTTTTGAGCAAAATCAAGACAATATAAACTAATATTTGGGTTACTAATAAGCTCATCAATATTAATTGATGTATCCTCTTCATAGTCAAAATCATCTAGAGAAGGAATAGACAAAGAATAAGGTTTATTTTTATGTTTAATTTGACCAGTTTTGGGGATTTTTTTCATGATTTTAAATTTTAAATAATTAGTCCAAATAAAAGTTACTTTATCGATCAAAAAAATTGATAATTAATATCTAAATTGCTGGATTTCTTCGGCAAAAATCTCATTAATTTTATCTTTCTGGCTTTGATTTAATAAATCAGAAGCTAAATTTTTTGATTTTCGATACTGAGCTTTAGCTTGAGGTAATTTTATCGGTTCTGGGAGATTAAGTTTTTGACTAATCTTAAGGATTTCTTCTGCTAAATTTTCGGAGAAAAAAACCTGATCAACTATGATTTCACTGTTAATCGTATAAATATCAAAACCCCACTGTCTTAAACCATTAATTAAAGAAGAATTGATAAAATCAGATAAAGACAAGCATTTTTCTTCAGGCGGTAAATAATTAATATAATGAAAATAGAGCGATACAACCCGTTCATAAGGATGTCTTTCAAAGCAAAACTTGAAATATTCTTGCCAAATTTCCTCCCGTAGCCAAGGTTTAATTTCTTTAGCTGAAATATGATTATAAAATTTCAGGTCTTGTTTAACTCGAAAGATTCTCAAATCAATTTTTTCAGCGGACATCTCATAATTTTGTGGTTTTCGATAACCCAATTTTTGTCTGATTATTTCATCTTCTTCTACGATTGGGGTAATAATATCATTTTTTCCACAAAATTTAGACAAAGCAATTTCCATGCTTGTTCCCGCCGTTTTAGCCGTTTTAAAAAAGATAAATTTATGTTGATGAGAAATGATCATCGCAATTAACAAAAATAATTTAATCAACTAAAAAATAATTCTTTATTTCAAGCTTACCATTTTAGGGGTAGGTGCAAGAACTAAGTTACAATAACTCTTGATCATTCACCTCAATTAACCTTAGATGAAAATTACCTTCTTTGATTATATCTGGACTCGTGCTGAACCGCCCCAATATGGCTCAGGGATTTTATGTTATCAATTAGCCCTTCGTCTGGCACTATCTAACACAGTAATTTTTTATGGCTCAAAAGCACCCGAACATCAAGCTATAGAATACACTGAAGATGGCATTACTTATCACGGAATTGAGACTAATTTAATTGATAAAATATTAGGCGGTTTACGAGTACTAGATGACTGGAAAATTTTTCCTCGCAAACGACCCTTTTATGCTTCAAGATTATGTGATTTTAAATATTATTGGCAGATCGGCAAAAATCTTCAATCTCAAAACAGCGACATTATCCAAATTAATTTTGTTTTTCATGTTGCCCCTTTAATTAGAGCTTTAAATCCTGAAAGCAAAATTGTTGTTTTTCTGCAAACTGAATGGTTAACCCAACTTGATTCTCAAATGGTTGCGAAGCAATTAGAAGCAGTAGATTTAGTGATTGGTTGTAGTGATTATATTACTAATAAAATTCGTCATCAATTTCCCCATGTCCCTTGTGCCACTATTTTTAATGGGGTAGATATTAATCATTTTCAGGTTAATTCTGAAGCAAAAATAACTCAAAAAAAAGAGAAAATTACACTCCTATTTGTAGGAAGAGTTTCCCCTGAAAAAGGAATTCATATTTTATTAGAAGCCTTTAACAAAGTTATTGAAAAATGCTCTCATGTACAGCTAAAAATTGTTGGTCCTGAAGGAAAATATGGAGTTTTACCCGCACAAATGTTAGATACAAAAGACAATTATGTTAAGGAGCTAATTCCTTTTTATCAAGGAGAGTATAGTCAACAATTGAGGCAAATTATTTCCGATCAAGCATCAAAATCAGTCTATTTTGTCGGATCTGTTAAACAACTTGATTTAGTGGAACATTACCAAGAAGCTGATATTTTTGTTTTTCCCTCGGTGTGGAATGAACCCTTCGGAATTCCTCTAGTAGAAGCAATGGCGATGGAATTACCAGTGGTTGTGACTCGTAGCGGTGCTTTTCCTGAAATTGTCGAACAAGAGCAAACAGGTTTATTAGTTGAAAGAGCAAATCCCGATGATTTAGCCACCGCTATTATCAGATTAGTTGAAGATGAAAATCTTTGTCATAAAATGGGAAAAGCAGGACGCAACAAGGTTGTTAATCAATTCTCTTGGGAAAAAATAAGTGAAAGTTTATTCGTTCAGTATCGAAAATTATGCCAATAAACAGGTTAGTGAGGGCAAATAAATTCAGTAGATGGAAAAGTTTTTCGACTAGAGCGATCGCAACTAAGGTGACACCAGCAACAATTTGAGTCTTAGGCTGTTTAACAACATTGAATATTCTGTTGGTTAAACTAGATTCAGGGGGATTATTTTGTGATTCGGGGGGTTGTTGATTAGTCATATTCCTCTAACTCAAATTAATAGTGGATAATCATCTTTATTAACTTATGTTCATTTTAGAGGATAATTTGATTTAAGGAGAATTTGATTTTGAGAAAAACTTAACTTGAGAATTATCTAGAAAAGCAGATGAGTATATCAAACTCAGATCTTGCACCTTGTTTAAAATTGGCTTGTGAAGGTGGGCAATAGGCAATAGCCAATAGGCAATAGTGATAATATGTGACAATAAGAGTACAGAAATTGATTTTGGCTACTTTTGTTATTTAGTTTTTTGTTAGGCGTGCAAGATCTCAGTCAAAGCAATTTCCATTCTAAATTCTAAATTCGCGCATTCTAAATTCTAAATAATCCATTCTGAACTGCGATCGCCTAAATCCAGAGGAATACTGACAGCTTTGCCTAAACGAGGGCGGTTTTTCGCCTCTAAAATGGCGACTTGTATTTGATTAACAACTCCCCAATCGGTTATATAGCTAGCAATAGTTTCTAAATGCTCAGAATATTGGCTTTGGGATAAAGGAAACGAGGCTTGCTCTAAATATTTCCACATGACTTGAAAATAAATCTTATCCTTAATCCTAAT
>CAJHXH010000434.1_pt1 | contig 34494 bp, 25 predicted proteins | sample 9198571 | NCBI WGS metagenome assembly CAJHXH01 (sample SAMEA7708301, study PRJEB35096) | sediment metagenome | biome: marine neritic benthic zone biome [ENVO:01000025]; feature: sediment [ENVO:00002007]; material: shallow marine sediment [ENVO:03000034] sea grass bed [ENVO_01000059] ... | reverse complement strand
CTGACTGTTTTTGACAATTTTCGACTTTAATTGGGATTATCTTCCAATCTCCCACTCTCCCAATCTCCCTATCACCTTGAGACGAAACTTTGCTCTACTTTGAAACAGCCCTGGGATTATAGGGGGGTTGCCCTATCCCCTTGGGCAGGGCTGTTTCAAAGTAGAGTAAAATTGCGTCTCAAGATGATAGGGAGATAGGGAGATAGGGAGATAGGGAAATAATCCCTATTAAAGTCAAAAATTGTCAAAAAATATTCAATTTATTTAAAACATTTTTTGAGCATCTAGGTTGAATATCGCCTTGGTTTCGTATTTAAGAAAGAATAAATAGGGAAAAACAAAAGTCAAATTTGATCAAAAACAAGACTATGAGTTCAAATTTCCCCCCATCTCCCCACGAACCTAGCTCCCCATCTGTTTTTCTTTAGAATGAAACAGCCCTGCCCTTAAAAAGGGGGACTTTGAAATTTAGGCGATCGGGTTTTAAGTATGTGAGGGCAAGAAAAGCGATTGCCAAAATAAAAATTAAATTTAAGCGATCGCAAAGCCATTGTATTGACGCATAAAAGGGGAATGATACCCTAACACAATATCCTCTTTAGGTACACCTTTTTCCACAAGCTCATTAGCCACAGCAACTTCTGTACCGTCATATTGAATCCAAATCTTAGTGCCGATTAAATCAACATGAATTAATACCCCATAAACCCTTTTTTGTTGAAGCCAACCCACTCTAATTACCTGATAGCGATCTCGATTATGATCAAAAAGTACCTCCATGTCAATTTCTCCATAGGCTGGTTTAATTTTGCTATGTTCGAGCAATATTTCTTGAACAAGTTGTCGATAGAGGCTTATTTTATCCATTGCAAAATGCTCCTTTTTTCCACATCATAAATAATTAAATAAAGTTGATATTCAATAACTCCTTCTTGCACAAATCGAAGATGAAAAAATTCATCATAAGTTTGACTAGGCACTGCTAAATATAGCGTTCTAGCTGGTTCTTGAGAACGTAATGCTCTACGATAATTAAGATATTGCCCCACAGCAGTATGAAATTCAGAGATAGCAGAAGGATTAGTGAAACTCTTTATTTCTACCGCAATTTTGCAACTATCTCGTTCAGCCCCCAAGAGAAATTCTGCACCTAAATCAATTTGCATTTGCACATCTCCATAGGCGATCGGAAAAGGATCATGGGTTATTGTCCAACCTTCTGTTATTAATGCTTCTTTAACAATAAAATGAAATAAATCTTTTGCCATTCTACCAACTCAATTATCAATTATCAATTGTTCAATTGTAGAGATTGAGTGGGATTTAACCAGAGGGAAATTTCTCGATGTAGTTGGAATAAATCACGAGCTAAATTCTGTTTTAACCACTGCCCTACAGCATCGATGGGGGTAAAAACTTCTCCTACTTGCCAGTCAATATCTTGCCCTAAAGGAGTCAAATGATTTCCTTGTAAGTTAGTTTTATATACCATTTGAGCAAATAAAGTAGTTAAGATTGGCTGTAAGCTAGAAGTTTGATCGATGGTATCATTGTTAAATTTAATTAAGAGATTCCGACGAATTGCATAATTTTCCTTAATAATTGTTTCTGTTTCTTCAGGGGAAGGGGTAAACTCAAATTGTAAATCAGCATCAATTTGCCAATTAGTTTTGAGATTATTAGCTAAAGGAGGAATAATTTGCTCAAAAAAAGGAATTGCTTGTTTTAGAGGGTAATTATTAAAGGAAATAAAAATATTGCCTGCCCTTTCAACTTCAAACAGACTGCCGATTAATAAATGTAATTTGCATCCCATACTATGCCCAATGCCATAAACAGGAAGATAGTTAATGTCAATTTTATACTCTTGTTCTAATTTAGCTAAAACATTTTCTAAGCGGTTTAGAATATTAACGGCGATCGCCTTATGATCAAGAGTATTGAGAAAAGGAGTTGCAATAACAAGATAACCTTGTTTACTTAGTTTGTCTAATAACCAACGATAAGTTATATGGGGAGCAGTTGCCACAAAAGCACCGCCGAGAAAATGTATAATACCAATGGGCTGAGGAGGAATTAAAATCCAATTACTCCCGATTTCTTGCCATTCCATCAAATTTAAAACAAATATCTTGCTAATTGTTGATTCAGAGTTTATAATCTCATTTTATTAATTATTGATCATAATGGTGGTAGATTGTTAGCCATCAAGGAATATTAAATGAATACCTCACCAGTGTTCTGGGTAATTTAGAATTAAGTATGTTGATATTTTTTGGCTTATTAACAACAATTATGTTGACTGACTAATCAACCTTGAGTAAATTTTAAAATTTTAAAATATAAAGAATCTACCTCAAAATGTTCTCAATCTATATACTTACTTACAATGAAGAAATTGATATAGCCGATTGCATTAAATCAGCATTGCAGTGTGATGACATAATTTTAGTAGATTCTTATAGTTCAGATAGAACTCTTGAAATTGCTTCTGGGTATCCTATTCGTATTTTTAAACATAAATTTGAGTCTCACGGTAAACAACGTCGTTGGATGTTAGAAAATATCGAAACTAAATATGAATGGGTGTATTTATTAGAGGCAGATGAACGAATGACTCCTGAATTGTTTCAAGAATGTTTAGAACTGATTAAAAGCGATCAATATGTAGGTTATTACGTTTCAGAAAAGATGATGTTTTTAGGCACATGGATTCGTTATAGTTCTCAATATCCTCGTCATCAAATGCGACTATTTCGTAAAGGAAAGGTATCTTTTATTGATTTTGGACACGCTGAAAGGGAGGTTTATCAAGGAGAGGCTGGTTATGTACAAACTCCCTATCCTCACTATACTTGTAGCAAAGGTTTAAGTCGTTGGCTAGAAAAACACAATCGCTATTCTAGTGATGAAGCGAAAGAAACAATCTCCCAACTGGAAGAAAGAAAAGAAATTAATTGGCGAGAATTATTTTTTGGTGAAACGGAAGTAATTAGAAGACGGGCTTTAAAAGATTTATCTTTGAGAATTCCTTTTCGCCCTTTGATGCGTTGGTTTTATATGTATTTTATTTTGCGTGGTTTTCTTGATGGTAAAGCTGGCTTTGCTTGGTGCACTTTACAGGCTTTTTATGAATATTTGATTTTACTTAAGGTTGAAGAATTACAAGAAAAACAGAAAAGTTAGAATTAGCTTCTCTGGTTTTTATCTTCGTTTTATATTGATTGTTCTATCACCAATATAAAATCATTTAACTGAGATCTTGCATCAGAACAAAAATACTTAATAAGCAAAAGTTTCAGAATCAATTTTAGAGTTGTTAAAGTAAATTCTTTCTCCTGACTCCTGACTCCTGACTCCTGACTCCTGACTCCTCCCTTCACGAGCCGATTATTGGGTAGGTGCAAGATCTGAGTTTAAGCCAATTTAAAGGTGAGCAAAAACCCACCTTTGTTAATTACGATCGCCCTTTAATTTCTTTTTCAGAATAAAAAGCGATCGCCTTTAAGTTTTAAATTAAACTAATCTAAAAATTAACAACCTCAAAATCACTAGCACTTAAGGTAGGATTACCGGTGAAGGTGGCAAATGGAGTTCCTTGATAGAATAGGTCGCCGTTAGAACTATCATAAGTAATGGGAGCCGCACTACCTACACTACCAAAGTCAACAGAATCTAATATACCAACAGAGCTAGATAAAGCATCGAAAGTAAATTGAGATAACTGAATTTTGTCTCCTTCAGTTGTACTAAAGTCTTGAATAGTATCTACCCCAAGATCATTAATATCAAAAGAAGTTCCTGTGGCAAAACCAAAGTTATCTGCACCAGCACCTCCAGTTAAGACATCATTGCCACTATCTCCTTGAAGATAATCGTCTCCAGCACCCCCAGTAAGGAGATCATCTCCAGAACTACCAAAGAGTTGATCATTCCCTTCTCCTCCTACAAGGTTATCATTACTAGAGCCTCCATCAACAGTATCTTGACCGATTCCACCATAAAGAACATCGAAACCAGCTCCTCCATCAATATAATGATTACCAGGGGTAAATTGAAGAATAACACCATCATCACCACCACCAGCAAAAACAACTTGATCACCCGCAACTCCAACGGGGACAATAGTATCATCTCCATCACCAATAGGAGTTCCGTCACTGGCAGTCTTTATAGTGATGACATCGTTTGCTTGAGCAACTGCAAATTTTATGGCATCAGCAATATTTTCACTATCAGTAGCAAGATCTAAGACAATACCCTGACCTAAATCACTAACTAGCCCATCATAAGTAGATTTCTGATCATTGGTAACGAGAAAAATGGGAATAATATTATTCGCATCAAGTGCCGTTTTTACTTGAGCAATATCGGGATAATCTTCATCCGCCTCAACGATATTATCTCCGTCATTAGCTCCAGTAATAGGAAATACACCTAAACCATCACCTGCTTTATGATAAGCGGCATCAGTAGCTAGTATGGCGATACGAGAAGAACCACTTCTGTATCCTAAGCCACTATCTAAAGCAGTGTGCATTAGGGCTTCTAGTTGTGCTTCAGGAAGATCGTCTCCAGAATAGGTAGTAAGACCTTTGATTTTTGTCTTCACATCGCTTATGTTATTGGTCAAAGCAAGTTCTCTGTCATAAACATAATCACCCGAATCTCCAAAGGTAGAAATCGGTTTATCGACAAAGGAGGTAAGACCAAATTTAACATCACGACCAAAAATAGGTGCTAAATTCGGGTTGGTTAAACGATTAACGATAGTGGGCATTTCTGCTTGCCAATTTGGTAAATCATCAGAAAACGAACCACTTAAATCTACTGAAAGAACAATGTCAGTTATTAACATAATTTTACCCTCCATTAATTTTAAATTTATTTGTTATCTTCTAATATCCAGCAACTTTAAAACCATCTAAACCTTCGAAAAACGATTAAACTTTTACTTAAAATCAAAATAAGTGACGTTTTAATTTTTTTTAGACTAAAATTAAATGTTCGAAAATCACTGCATCGATTGAATTCTCGGTTTTTAGAGCGGTTGATTATCCTTACAGCTCCAACTTTATTATACCTTACTTAGACACGATATGTCAATAGATTTACAACTGAAGGCAGGACAAACGCCTCTAAATCTTATAACCCTTATATAGCAGGGTTTTCGGGCTTTGTGCGAAGATATTGTAAGGCTACAAGCAAAACTTAATGAATACGAGTATTTCTGAATATATTTAAGATCAAAATTTTTCAACTATAATGAGGAATAGCAATATTTGATAATTAACAATCAACAATGCCCACGGAAAGAGAATATCAACAATGGCAAAGACGAAATCGTAATTATCGTCAGCGTAAACAAAGAAAGAATAACATTGTTTCTTGGCTGTGGGTATTAATAGCAATTTTATCTATTTTCATAACAGTCAAAAATAATCCCCAAATTTTACGCCCATTACAACAACAAATTAATTCCCCACAATTTAATAATTTACTTGAAGTGGTTAGGTTTCGAGTTAATGCCCTTAAATCCCTAACCCAAGAATTTATCACAGAAATTGATGAAACAATTATCATTGGTGATGATTCTAAAATATGGGAAGATGATTTTAGCCACATTGATAAACGAGCCCGAAAAATAATATATCATGGTAATTCAGTAGAAGAATTAGCCCCAATGTTAAGCCAATATGCCCACACTGATTTGGAAAAAGCTCGCATAATTTATAGTTGGATTACTCACAATATTTCTTATGATGTGGCGGCTTTATCTGACTTATTCAATAATGATATTTATCCTGATGTTAGTACTCATGCAGTCTTAACTAATCGAACGACAATTTGCTCTGGTTATGCTCATTTATATCAACAATTAGCTGAAGAAATGGGGTTAAAATCGTTAATTATTCTGGGCTATGCTAAGGGAATAAATTATGCAGTAGGCGAAGACAATCAGGTTAATCATGCTTGGAATGGAGTTGAAATTAATGGCAAATGGTATTTAGTCGATGCTACTTGGGGGGCTGGAATTATTAGTAATAATCAGTTTAAATTAAAATTTAATCCTCATTATTTTGCCACCAACCCTAAACAATTTATTTATAGTCATTTTCCTGAAAATAATCGCTGGCAATTACTGAGTCAACCTTATACCCGTGCCGAATTCGATGCTTTGGTGACAGTTTCTAATACTTTATTTGAACATGATATTGAATTAGTTAGTCATAAAAACCGCAATATCTCTAGTGATGGAAATCTTAATCTTACTTTGAAAGCTCCTGATAATGTTGTTGCGATCGCCACATTACAATCTCAAAATCAAACTTTAGCCGATAACTATACCTTGGTGCAAAAGGAAAATGATTATATTAAAATTAAGGCTTCTTTTCCTACTAAAGGAAATTATCAATTAGATATTTTTGCTAAACCTAAAGATAATAATAATAACTATCCTTTAATTGCTAGTTATCAAGTTAAAGCTAGTCAAGGAGGGAATCAATTTCCCACTATTTTCCAACATTTTAATGAGCATAATGGTTATTTAGAATCTCCTCTGAATCAAATACTATCACCTAATCAAAACACTTATTTTAAGATAAAAGTTGACAATGCAACTGAAGTAAAAGTAGTAAATAAATCAACGAATCGTTGGACAGATTTAATTCGTTACGGTAACTTATATGCGGGGAATGTTAATGTCGGGAAAGGAAAAGTCATTGTTTTTGCTAAATTTCGTGGAGATTCCCGTTATTGGGCTTTACTAGAATATAATTAAAACTCAGATCTTGCACCTACCCAATAACTATCTTGTAAGGAGAAGTAATGAGTAATGAGTAATGAGTAATAAGTTTAAGAATTGATACTAACTATATTAAAATTGATTTTATCATCTTTCTCTATTTAGTTTATTTGTATTGATGCAAGATCTCAGTAAAATGTTTGTGATCTTGATCTAAAACAATCATTAATCAAGTTATTCCTGTATTTATTCAACGCAAAAAATAGGTCAGAAAGAATTTAGAATTTAGAATTTAGAATTTAGAATTTAGAATTTAGAATTTAGAATTTAGAATTACCCACGCCTGAAGCTTGTCCTGACGAAGGAAGGATCTAGGCTCGGAATAAAGAATTATTTTTCTTTGTTTCACCTTTAAAAAGGCGATGCTCGTATCCTCTATTTTTTTTTGTCAATTATTATGGGCAGAGGCCCTTTATTTACGAGATCAATATCAGGAAAATGCCCCTAACTTTTTACAGAAACAGGAACAAATTTTAAAATTAGCCTGTCTTGCAGATATTCTCGATTATCCAGATTACGCTCTAGAATTATTAAAATATTTAGAAGTAAAATATGATGATCAACAATAGGGCATAATTAATAGAACTGTAGAAAATTGCTTACAAAGTTTTTTATAATTACCATGGTTCCATAAACACTATTTATGCTATTCTTGGTAAAAATATAAATTTTCTCATCAACGAAAGGAAAAAAATTATGGTCTGGAGTTGTCAATTTTGGCGAGAATATAATCATCAAGATAAATCCTGATACAGAAAAATTAGAGAAAATCATGAATATGTGGAAAAAAATTATTTTACAAACCATCTCTAAATTTAGTTTTCTTGCCCTACTCTGTCTGATATTCCCTTCAACGGCACAAGCGGCATTAGAGTTGAGAGTAGCCATCAAAAAAAGTGCGAGTAGTCTTCAGTTAGGTAGCTCTACCCCAGCTATTGTCAGAGATGGTGCCGGGCGTGTTGTGGGGCAAGTTGCCGGAATGAATTCTTTTTCCGCTCAAGTTAAAGGTAGTAAAGTCAATCTTGACAAATGGAATTCTAATCGTTTATGGTTAGAACCTACGGGTGATGGTACAATCTGGATTGGCGATCGCTGGTATCGGGGGCGAGTATTATTAATTCCCCAAGGAAAGGGGGTTACAGCCGTCAATTATGTGGATATTGAAGATTATTTGTACAGTGTGGTGGGTGCAGAAGCAGTACCAAGTTGGCCACCTGAAGCCTTGAAAGCACAAGCTGTAGCGGCAAGAACCTATGCACTATATAAACGAAACACATCCTCAAATTCTATTTATGATTTAGACACTACTACCAAAACTCAGGTTTATAAAGGTTTAGGGAGTGAATACACCACCACTCATCAAGCAGTTAAAGATACCTTAGGACAGGTAATGACTTACAATGGCAAGGTAATTCTCGCTGTATTTCATTCTTCTTCTGGAGGGCATACCGAAAACGTAGAAGATATTTGGACTTCTCCTCTGCCCTATTTGCGAGGGGTAGTTGATTATGATCACTATTCTCCTGTGTTTAATTGGAGTAAAACTCTGTCAGCCACTCAAATTGGCAGGGCAATCGGCGGTGTCGGTAATCTTAAAGCTATGATTCCCCAAAAAACTACTCCTCAAGGTAGAATTGTCACCATGAAAGTAGTAGGCGATCGCAGCACCAAGAGCATTAAAGGTAGTGAGTTAAGAAAATCCCTTGATTTGAGAAGTACATTATTTAGAGTTTCGGTTGATAACGGCAGTTTGCAAGTGTCTGGCAGAGGATTTGGACATGGTTTAGGTTTAAGCCAATGGGGATCCCATTATTTAGCTGAAAATGGCGTAAATTATCAGCAAATTTTAGGTCACTATTATCAAAATGCTAAATTAGCAACTCTTAAAATTAAATAACTTAACCAAATTACTGGTAAGATTAGGGGACTAACAAAAAAAAGATATATAAATTAACTTATGGTAATTAAATCTTATTTATCCAAGATCTTAGCTTTACTTTTAGTAGTTGTGATTGGCTTATTTGGTTTTAGTGGCACTTCCTTTGCTTTAAGTGGTGATTATACAGAAGATACTTTAGCTGTAATCCAAGACTTAAAAACAGCGATCGAATTACCCAGTGATACAGATATTGAAACCAAAAGAGAAATTAAAGGGAATGCCCGCCAACAAATTAACGATTATGTTTCTCGCTATCGTAAAAATAGCAAATATAATGGTTTGAAGTCTTTTACTACCATGCAAACTGCATTAAATTCTTTGGCTGGTTTCTATACATCTTATGGCAACCGCCCCTTACCCGAAAAATTGAAAAAACGTTTAACTCAAGAATTTAAACAAGTAGAGTTTGCTTTGAATAAAGGATTCTAAATCAAATAGTTGACAGTACTTTTCTGTGAATTAAATCTAAGTCTATGTTTAAGTTATAGCAGTCGCCCAGTTTCTTCGGACATCAAGAAACCTGTTTTGTCTTGCCAGATATAGTATTAGGAAAAAGCTAAACCTGTCGATATAATTGATTTATTTTTTTTTACAACTAAATATATTACAAAAATTTTAAAGAATCAACACATTCATTATATTTAAGATCAAGGTCTAAGAAAAGGCGATCGTTAACTTTCAAGTGCGATCGTTTTTTTTGATTGATGATTAAATAAATTAATTTGTCGATAAATTATGTTGAATCATTAAAACTTTAGACGCATTTTTTTTAGCCTCCTTTTTACTTTTACCATAACCTTGAGATTTAATTAAATAATCACGGTAATTAACACTAATTAAACAAGAGAAAAAACCATCAATACTAATAAAATCATACTCAGGAGAATCTATTTGTTTTGCCTGACAAAACTTATGTAAAATTGAAACCCAATCAGTATCGCTATCTTTATTATCTTCCGCCAATTTAGTTTGATTTTGCAGTTGAGATTCTGTTGTTTCTGTGGGCTTTTCTGACTCAATAGTTTCTGACTCAATAGTTGTAGTAATATCCTCTATATCTTCAGCAATTTCTTGTTTTTTTTCTAACTCCAAAGATTGAGGTTCAGTTGTTAAAGTATTATCAAGATAACTTTTTATATAAGCAAGAGCGGATTTTTGTTTTGCCCGTGCTTTTTTTTCATCTGTTTCCGCAAAAGGAGAAGTCAAACCATCCACGTAACAAGAAGCAATAAAGTTTTCCGTTTCAAAATGATAATCAACTTGATATTCTATCTTTGCCCCCGTTAATTGTGAGTGAATAACTAATACCGAAACCGCATCAAAATTAGGATAATCAAAGAAACAATTTACCTTCCCTTCAAACCATAATTTATACAAATCTTTAGGTTGCAAACGTTTAACTCTTTTTTCTACTTCGGCTAAAAATTCAGGCTCTATTTTAGTTTTAAGGGCATAATCTAAAATTTTAGAAAATTCTTTCTCGCTTACATTAGCAATATCTAAATCACTAATGGAAATATCCCGATTTGAATTATCATGATCATTAGCATTAGATGGTATTTGACTGTCGATAATATTGTTAACATTCGCTGAAGGAATAGGATTAGGAGTCTTGGTTAATTCCTGATTAACATATGCCTTGATTGCCGCTAATGCTGCCTTATTTTTGGCTTTAGTTTTTTTGCTATCGAAGACAGGATTAGGATAAGTTAAACCATCAATATAGCAATAGACAAAATAAACTTTCCGTAAATCACAATATTCAATTTGGTAATCAATAGAAGAATCATCTATTTGAGATTGAATTAATAATATTGAGATAGCATCAATTTCTTCATAGTCAAAAAACTGATTAACTTTACCAATAAACCAGAGATAGTAAAAGTCTTTTTTTTGTAACTGATTAATCCTTTTTTTTATTTCCTCAGTTAAATCACTAACTTTATTTTTATAAACAGAATATTGAATTAAATCAGAAAATTCTTCGGCGGATAATTGCTCAATATCTTCTTGATTAATATTTTTGAATTTATACTCTAAATACCGTTGTTTTTTAATTTTTAAATATTTAGCCCTATCTGTTTTATGTTGACGTTGAAAATCGTTTACTTGTGCAGAAATTTCATCTAATTCAGCCTGAGTATAAGTTGATTCTTCCTGATGAATTAAAGCTTTAATAATACGATGATTAACTAAGTCAACAAAACGTCTTAAAGGACTGGTAAAATGACAATAGGCGGGTAAACCTAAACCAACGTGAGGCTTTGGGTTAGAAGCATAGGTAGCAGGAACTAAACAATGCCCCATTTCCTTTAAAGCCTGTTGTAAATCTTCAAATCCTACGTCTTGAGTACGATATAAAGCATGAATATTTTGCTCCGCTAAAAAATTAGCAATAGTAGTATTAGTTAGAATCATCAACTCAGCAATTAACTGATGAGTATTAACATTTTCTTTAATTAAATTACCATCTTCATCAATATAACCATCTTCTGTTAAGATACCTGATTTACCACTTCTACCTCTAGCTAATAATTGAGCTACTTGCTGTAATTTGACTAATAATTGTTCATCAGAATTATCTTGAGGATTAGCTAAAATACGCTCTACTTCATCGTAATTAAAAGCCTTGACACTACTAAACATAGTTTCTTTAATGCGAAAAGAATTAACTTTTCCTTGATTGTCAATTTGAAAAAAAACTGTCAAAGCTAATCTTTTTTGCCCATCTTCAAGTGAACCTAAATTAGTACTAATACTACAAGGTAACATGGGGGTTACTGGAGTAGTATGGTAAAGAGTTACAACTCTAGCCAAGGCTTCTTTATCGATAGGAGAATTTTGCGGAATAATAGCGGAAACATCGGTAATACTAACTTGAAGCTCAAAACTACCATTTTTCAAATCAATTAACCAAATACCATCATCTCTATCAACAGTACTAGCATCATCAATAGTAATACCAAATACAGGTAAACGCCCCGGAAAATTAGGGGCTAAATCAATGGCAGAAGCCTGCGTTATTTGCTCAGAAGTGAATTTCCTGACGTAAGTTTTAGTTTTCATTCCCGATGATTCTAATGTTGAGAGATTAATACTGAGGATTTAGCTTTAATTTAACAGTAGTCATTCTATTGTAAACCTAAATTAGTCAATGATGACTTTAGCTATAAGCCAAGAAATTTATTTCTTGGTGGACTCATTACCTTACCAGTTAACTGTTTCTAGCTTAAGTTGACACGAATGGCACTTAACTAACTATAGTCAATATATGTTAAGTTTTATGAAGGTAAAATAATTAGCATCAGTAATCTTAAAATAATTAAATAGATGACAGCTAGTAAAGTGGAAAAGGAGATTAATCCGTTACCTTGGGTTTTTGGCACTATCATTGGTGGTGTATTGATAGTAGGAAGCATGACTTATGCTCTACTCAACCGCCCTAACTCTTCCACTCGTATTGATGAATATACAGTACCTGTAACCGCTGAAACCCTAACTATAGAAATTCAGGCGAGTGGAACAGTTGAACCAATTCAAAGCGTTAATATCAGTCCCAAAAATCCCGGACGTTTAGCTAAACTAATGGTAGATCAAGGTGTTATAGTAAAAGCAGGGCAACCAATTGCTGTCATGGAAAATAAAGAATTATATGCTCAAGGTGCCCAAGCCGAAGCCCGACTTGCTGAAGCTCAAGCTACATACAAAGAGGCTGAAGCAAAAATACAAAGAGATTTAAAAGTATTATCTGCCCAATTAGCCCAAGCTGTTGCTAATTTGGAAGAAGCTAAGAATAGAATAGAGACTCAGATTGAACAAACTAGGGCGAGATTAAAAGAGTCAGAATCTAAACTCAAATTAGCACAAAGGCAATTAGAAAGAAATAAATTATTATTAACTGAAGGTGCTATTTCTCAAGATCAATATGATGAATTAACAAATCAATATTTTGTCGCTCAAGCCAATATTCAAGAAGTTATCCAAAGATTAAATGAATTAAAAAGTACCGCCCAACCAGAAATTAGACGTTTACAAGCAGTCGCCGCCGAAATAAATATCTCCCTTGAAGAAAGGCAAAATACTGGTAAAGCAGAACTGGAAAAACTCACAGCCAATATTAAAGCCTCTGAAGCTAATTTAGAAATTGCCAAAATTCAGTTTCAAGACACTTTTATTCGCGCCCCTTTTGATGGTATTGTTACTCAGAAATACGCTACAGAAGGAGCTTTTGTTACTCCCACTACTTCTGCTTCAAATACTGCCTCAGCTACTTCCTCTTCAATTATTGCCCTAGCAAAAGGTTTAGAAGTAGTTGCTAAAGTGCCAGAAATAGATCTCTCCCAAATTAGATTGGGGCAGTCAGTAGAAATTGTGGCTGATGCTTTTCCTGATTTAACTTTTAAAGGGATTGTCAAAAGTATCGCCCCAGAAGCAATTATTGAGCAGAATGTGACTTCTTTTGAGGTTAAAATCGCTATTTTGACGGGAAAAGAGCAATTATTATCGAAAATGAATGTTGAAGCTACTTTCCTAGGACAACAAAAAAGTAATGTATTGGTAATTCCCACAGTTGCGATCGTTACGGAAGAAGGCAAAACAGGAGTAATGATTGCCAACGAGAAAAATAAGCCTGAGTTTCAATCTGTAACTATTGGCACCTCAGTTAATGATAAAACTGAAATTTTAAGTGGTTTAACCGTAGGCGATCGAGTTTTTATCGATTTGCCGAAAAAATAGTTATTATTGTATAATTTCTCAGAAAATTAAGCAGAAAATTAAAATATTTTAAAATGGAAGAATATATCCCCTTACCTAACTTTATTATTTTTGGTGGTCACAAGTGTGCTTCGACATCTCTTGCTCAACTATTAGAACAACATCCAGAGGTGTATTTGAGTAGTAGAAAAGAGCCTAACTTTTTTCTCTATGATGAAGGGGAAACTACACCAAATGGAAAAGTAAATTCTTTAGAATCATATCAACATTTTTTTCAAAAAAGTAACTCAAAAGTTACTAATCAAAAAGCTAGAGGAGAAGCCTCAATTTCTTATATTTCTGATGAAAAAGCAGCATATCGTCTTAAAAAATTAATTCCTAATGTCAAATTAATTGCCATTTTACGCAATCCTGTAGATAGAGCTTACTCTCATTTCCTGTTTGACTTCAGAACAAATGTTATAACAGATCAAAATATAAAATTCTCTCAAGTAATTGCAGAAAATCACCAGAAAATCATTGAGAGAGGAAGGTATGGGAAATATCTTAATATATACCATCAAGTATTTTCTCCAGAACAAATTAAGGTAGTATTATTTGACGACTTTGTTGCCAACAAAGATGAATTATTACAAGATATTTTTCGTTTCTTGGAAGTCGATGACAGCTTTACAACTAAACCTATTCCCAAAGAAGCGGTTTCAGGTGTTCCTAAAAATAAACAGATTTATAATTTTATTTATCAACCTAATCCACTTAAAAGCATAGTTACTTCAATCATTAAGCCTTTCATTCCCGCAAAAACTAGAAATAATTTATGGAAAAAAGCGATTAATCAGAGCTTAAAAAAACCAAAAATGTCTCTTGAAGATCGTCAAAAATTGACGGAAATTTATCGAGAAGATATTTTACAATTACAAACTTTAATTAATCGAGATTTATCTCACTGGCTTACCTTACCAAATACATAATCAAATTTTATATTTATTCTATTAGGTACAATATCCTTGGCTAAATTGCAATTTTTTCCTTACTATCCTCATAACCATTTACAACCGTTATTAATTTATTTACCCGGCATGGATTGTAGTGGAAGACTACTGCAAAAACAAGCTAAATTGTGGCGATTATTTGATGTTCGTTGTTTACGCATCGCCCCTGAGTATATCAGAGACTGGGAGATTCTCGCTGACAAGGTTATTCAGTTAATTTACCAAGAATTGTTAAGTAATCCCCAAAAACAAATTTATCTCTGCGGAGAGTCTTTTGGGGGTTGTTTGGCAATGAAACTCATGGCAAAAGTACCTCAATTATTTGCTCAAGTTATCCTCGTCAATCCTGCTTCTAGTTTTTATCAACGTCCTTGGTTAAATTTAGGTAGCTATGTAACTAAAGTCATGTCAGACTGGATTTATTCTAGCCTAACTTTAGTACTGTTACCTTTTCTCGCTAAATTGGAAGCCTTACATCCTCGTGAAAGACGTGCTTTATTATCGGCGATGCAATCTATTCCTCCACAAGTCGTATCTGAGAGGATTCATTTAATCAATAATTTTCAAGTAGATATTGACAAATTAAAATCTTTTCCCCATGAAGTTTTTATCGTAGCTTCTGGTGAGGATAAATTACTACCCTCAGTGGAAGAAGCCTATCGCTTAAAACAAATTTTTCCCCAGACAGAAATAAGTATTCTTCCTCATAGCGGACATTGTTGCTTACTCGAAAAAAATGTGGATTTAGTGCAAATGATACAAAAATCAAAATTATAAATTACCTTATTATCGGGGTTTCAGGCGATAATGTAAAGTTTTGTTAAAATAACTTGCACTAAGTTAAAAAAGATTGTTATATTAACAATATAGAAGTTAATAAAAACTTAAGAAGTTAATAAAGAACTTCTTTCGACAGACAAAACAGCTCAAATAAAACCGATTGAATAAAGTGAGGTGAAAAGGCTGAAAAAATCTCTTATTATTTGTCTTTCGATGACCGAAACAGCGTTTGGTTTTCTGTTTCATCTTTCCTGAATCTGGGATAAGGGGAGCAATGGAACTGGATTAGTCGGAATGTTTTTCGAGGTTCAGTGCAACTCTATATAATATCGATTTAGGTTAGGAAAAATGATTGAAAAAGGAGGTTGAATAAGCTGTTTACGGTTGAGTGTGATTTCGTAACAAACAATAGCAGCAGCCAGTGCCAAGGCTTAAATTTCCTAGAATGTAGTGTTTAAGGGAGCAAGGTAACTAGATTCGTCCTAGTACAACTTCGACTATTATCAATTTAGATTAGGAAATAATTAGGCGGGTAAGTATTCCGGGCTGCTGTTATTGTTGTGAGTAGAATTAGATAGAATAAAATTGAGAATAATTGAGAAAAATAAGTTTGATACTTGATTAAATCATAATCTAGTCTGTTATTTATTATATTTGGCATTGTTGATCTTAAATTTCTAAGTCTCTACATCAACTGAATTAAATTATGGAAATAACTGGTAAAATTAAACGTCAAGCCATCGGCACGGGCGTATGGAGTTTAGTTAATCAAGCAGGAGAAAGTTATGAGTTATACAGGCCACCGACAGAAATTTGTCAAGATAATTTACAGGTAAAAATTACAGGACATATTAAAGAAGATATAATGACTGTAGCCATGATTGGTCAAGTATTGGAAATAAAGTCTTACCAAATAATTGATCAATAAAATTATTTTACTGAGAAAATTCCCAAATCTTAATATCTGATCTATGACAGGGTTTGCTGAAAAAGCGTTTTGCTCAGGGTAGAGAACAGTCCGATACTGCTCGGAAGCGTGCCAAGAACGCCATCGAGAGGGGAATTCAGAATTGCTGAATTCAGAATTGCTGAATTAAAATTTCACTGAAATTATTGCCTTTTGCCCAAAGCCCTTTGCCTTTAGCATTACACCCAGCAACTCCTTTTTCACTAATTCACCCAGATTTGATTAAATGCGATCGCATCGCTTGTAGGTTGGGTTGAGCGAATTTTCGTGTGTATTATATTTCTTTTCCACCCGTCTTCTAACCTGCCTTGTCTCTCCCTCGCCGAAATCTTAAAAACCTATCCTTGTGAGGGTTGGGTAGTTCATTTATCTTCAATTCAATAAAAAACTAGCGCGAATTTAATCACGCCAAATTAATCGTTTTGTCATCTATTTTTCTCAATCGCTGATTTTTAACTAAGAGAAGCATGACTGCGATCGTAACTTACTCTGAAACTAGAACGAGGTTTACCTTGAATCGGACTCCAATATTCAGAACCATTAATATCCATGCCAATTTCCGAAGCACTTCTTCCTAACATTGACTGTTGACGATTTTTAATCATTTTATGATGACGCATCATTAAGGCACGAGCTTGATCTTGAGTATTCATAATTTGTTCTCCCTGTATTTTTGTTTAAAACTTTTTATCCCTATCTATATTTAAACATATTTCTGTATAATTTGTTACCAAACTCAGAAAAATTTACAAAATTTAACATTATCTCGATTAAAAAAAACACTGCTACAGATCAAATTTCTTGTATTCATTGCTAATGAAGCCATCAATCATTCCCTTGCCAAAACAAAACGTAGTATTTAAATAAAATACTACATAATAAGGGTGATCAAGAGCCAATTAAAATTACATTTTGGCTAAAGATGAAATTTTGGCTAACTTGTCCTTCTCTAATCCCTCTAAATCCTGTAAAACGATCAGATTTTCTTTCAGGAGTTGTGCTAAGGTAAAAACGAGCATTGATTCACGGTCATCATATTTACCATCGAGATCATAACGTTTAGCACTCAAAAGATCATGTACCTGCCAAAGTTCATCTATCTCAGTCAGGTGAGTAATTGTTTGACGTACACTATTAATTAAAGAATTTATTTCTTTTTTGTAGGCTTGTTTTAAAACTTTCTCAGCAATTTGTATTTCTTCAGTTGACCATTGAGTTTGAGTAAGTGGCATAATAATTATTAATATTTTATATTTATGATTATGATGATAAAAATGTCAATTAACTCTTAAGTATATCAATTTCTTGGCAATTTTGTATAGCACGCTATGGTGGAATCCAGAAAAAAGACCATGGAGAATGCAGAATGGAAAAAGCTTAATTTTCAGTGCTTATAGCCAATTTAAACCCATGTATCATTTATGCCCTTTACCACTAGGTATTGAGATTAGGAACTATTGAGATTCCTCGCGCTCTCCGCACCGAAGTCTGGACTAAAGGGTCGGAATGACAATCAGATATTATAGCTGAACTTCCATTTGGCCCAATCGCTCAATGGTATGCTAAGAGGGCAATCAGGGAACTTTTAGTTCCGATTTGACTGGGTACAATGGAGAGAAATACTTAATACTTTCGGGTTATTCTTTTTAGATGAGACATGACTGCTATTCTAGCATAATTCCTGACTACACTTAATGTTAAGAAATGTAACAATTTACCTGGACAGGGTATTTAGAGTAGAAAGGAACCAAAGTCTTGCTTATACTGCAAACGGCTTAGAACTTAACTTTTTCGATTAGAGTTTATGCGCTAGCAACAAAAAGTTTTAAGCGTTTTGAGCTATTCTAAAAAAGTCCAGTTTTTACCCGTTCAGAGTATAGCAAGATTTCAATGAGTGCTACAGTACATTTGCTCAGGTGAAGTTCAGTTATAATAGTGAAAAAAATAGGAAAATAAAGACAGACAAAAAAGAGTTCCCACACAAGGAACTCATTAATTAGTTCTGTTAAATTAACTTTTTGATTTATTTTTTTGTCGAAAATTGATCCCCAACGGGCGTGAGATTGGGGTCTTCTTTTCCACATTTTTGCTAAATTTTTAGTTATTTTGAGAAAATTAACGCATTAAATTCAACAACTCTTTAGGAGAAGCAAGTAAATCGATGGCTACAAAAAATATTTTGTTATCACCATTGAGCAAGAAACGCCAAGCAATATCCATTCCTACTTTGCCACCAAACCAAGGAGTCTGAACTTTTCCTGTTACCTTAATTTGGGTAAAACCATCTTCTGCTGGTTCAAGCACACCTCTTTCGGGAGATAACTTAAGATTCTGACATTCTTCATTGAAGAATCGGAAAATTGCGTCTTTTCCCACAATAGGACGTTTGAAAGGAGGTTGAAGTGCTCCATCTTCGGCAAATAATTGAATTAAAGCACCAAAATCATTGGCATTCAAATTATCCATATAACTAAGAACAATAGGATTATTAACTCCTTCGATGGAAACTTTAGTCCGTTTAGACATTTCCACAGGAGGCACTACTGGTTCAGAAACTCGGGTATAACTTCCCAGTTTGTTAATATCAAACCCCATGTCAACGACTGCATTACGAAGAACAGTAATTTGTTGCCCGGGTTCTAATTTTCTGATCTCATTGAGAACAGCATTAGCATTAGCAGAAAGTTGATAACCTTCGGGAATAGGTGCAATTTTACCTTGATTCATATATTCCCCTAGTTGATACCAAAAACCTAGTTTTACATTAGGAGACCAAACAGCATAAGTACGACAAAGAGGAGTATCAGCACGATTTGCCAAATCACACATAAATTGAGATTGCTCCCTAGGAGTCATTTTTATTATTTGATTGAGTGTGGGTTCTGCTAAAACCATACTAGCGGCACCCGGTGCGGCAACAGTAATAGTTTTACCCATTTCCAAATAGGCAAACCAGATTAATGCTAATTGATCTTCGGCACTTAATTGGCTAAAACGAGCTATAGTTGCAGGTACAACATCTGCGGCAAGAGTTTCAGGGAAAATTCCCCGAGCTGATTCAATGGTAAAAGGCATAATTATTTTTCGGTGTTTTTTTGTTCTGTAACGACTTTAACATAAAATTGTTAAACAATTATTAAGAATTATTAAATTTCATTGTCTTTACAAAAAAAATATGCTATGTAGAGATTGCTATACCTTATCTATCTTGACTTTCTTGCAAAAACATAATTTTCATCAAGGCTTAAAATTAATTAAGCAGAAATGGAGCTTAATCATTGCCTTACTGATCGTCGCACTTTGGGCGATTAATGTCAATATCGGGCTTCATCTTCATTTAAATGATATTTCTTGGTTCGGGTTATTGCTCCTAATTTTGGGGCAAACTTTCTTGAATACAGGGCTTTTCATTACTGCCCATGATGGGATGCACGGACTGATTTATAAAGCTAATCCTCGTTTAAATAATTTTATTGGTTCAATCGCAGTCAACTTATATGGTTTGTTTTCCTATCAAAAGTTACGGGAGAGACATTTGCTACATCATCGTTTTCCTAATACTCCTCTTGATCCAGATTATCATAATGGTTCTCATTCTAGTTTCTTCTTATGGTATGGACAGTTTATGAGTAAATATATAAATTGGCGGGAATTATCTAAATTATCATTAGTTGTTGTCGGAATAACTTATTTTGGTCAAATTTCATGGTTAAACTTAATTTTATGCTGGGGATTACCTTTAATTTTTAGTTCACTTCAGTTATTTACTTTTGGTACTTTTTTTCCTCATCGATGCTTAAAAACAGAATTAGAGAATACTCCTCATATTCATAGTCTCAACCTATCTCCTTTTTGGTCTTTTATTGCTTGTTATAATTTTAGTTATCATTGGGAACATCATCAATATCCTCATCTACCTTAGTGGCTACTTTCTCCCCAAAAAACCAATACCTCTAAATAATTAATCGTAGTGATTGTTAAAATAATGAACCACAGCACCATTGATTCTCATTCTACCGATTTAGCTTCAATCGTCAAAAATTTACCCCAAAGTGCGGGGGTTTATTTAATGGGTGATGGGCAAGGAAATGTTATCTACATTGGCAAAGCCAAAAATTTGCGAAAACGAGTTAATTCGTATTTTGTGCCGTCACCTCAACATAGTCAACGCATTGCTTTAATGGTGCAACAAATTCGAGATTTAGAATTTATCGTCACTGATACCGAAGCCGAAGCCTTAGCCCTCGAAGCTAATTTAATTAAACGTCACCAACCCCATTTTAATGTTTTACTCAAAGATGATAAAAAATATCCCTATATTTGTATTACTTGGTCTGAGACTTATCCCCGTATCTTTATCACTCGTAAACGCCGTTTAAATAATAAACAAGATCGTTATTATGGTCCTTATGTTGATACAAGAGGATTACGAACAACTTTAGATCTAATTAAACGTATTTTTCCTTTGCGACAACGCCCCAAACCTTTATATAAAAATCGTCCTTGTCTCAATTATGATTTAGGAAAATGCCCCGGTGTCTGTCAAAATCTTATTACTCCTGAAGCCTATAATCAAATTATCAGTAAAATTGCTTTAATTTTTCAGGGTAGAACTGATGAATTAATTAAACAGTTACAGCAACAAATGGAAGTTGCCGCCGAATCTTTAAATTTTGAACTTGCCGCCCAATATCGAGATCAAATTCGTAATTTAGAGCAGTTATTTTCTGCCCAAAAAGTAACTTTACCTGATGATACCATCTCCCGTGATGCGATCGCCTTAGCCCAAGATCAGGAACATTCCTGTATTCAATTATTCCAAATTAGGGCAGGGCATTTAGTGGGAAGACTGGGCTTTTTTACTGATAACGGAGAAAATGCCGATGCAGGAGAGATTTTACAAAGAGTGTTAGAGCAACATTATCAACAAATTGAATCAGTAGAAATTCCTCCAGAAATTTTAGTTGAATATGCTTTACCTGATGAAGAAATTTTAACGGATTGGCTAACTGAAAAAAAAGGGAAGAAAGTTACAATAATTAAACCTCAAAGACAACAAAAAGCTGAGTTAATTAATATGGTAAAAAGAAACGCTCAAATTGAGTTAGAAAAAAGCCAGAAATTTAGCCTCGCTAATTTACAAGCAATGGAAGATTTAGCCCAGATTCTGGATTTAGCAATTTTACCAAGACGAATAGAAGGTTATGATATTTCCCATTTACAAGGTTCAAATGCCGTTGCTTCAAGGGTAGTTTTTATTGATGGATTACCGGCGAAACAACATTATCGTCATTATAAAATTAAAAACCCAGAAATTCAAATCGGACATTCTGATGATTTTTTGTCTTTGCAAGAAGTAATTAAAAGACGTTTTTCTCGCCCTGATGATTATCCAGATTTAATTATGATTGATGGAGGAAAAGGGCAACTTTCAGCTGTGTGTGAAATTTTAACAGAAATGAATTTATTGGGCAAAGTTAACGTCATTAGTTTAGCGAAAAAAAGAGAGGAAATTTTCTTACCTAATCAATCACAACCTTTACCTACCAATAAAGAACAAATCGGTGTACAGTTATTGAGAAGATTAAGGAATGAAGCTCACCGTTTTGCCATAACTTTTCATAGGCAACAGAGATTAAAAGCCAGTCGTCGCTCACAATTAGATGAAATATCGGGTTTAGGTTTTGAGAGACAAAAAAGATTATTAGCCCATTTTCACTCCTTAGATTATATTCGAGAAGCAGAGATTAAACAATTAATGGAAGTTGATGGAGTTGGCTTGAATTTAGCTGAAACAATTTATGAGTATTTTCACCCCAATAATAGTTAATAATTTTCAGAATAAGAAATAATTGAAGTAAGATAAAAAAAATAAAATATGCTAGTCAAACGTTGGAATGATGAGATGCTCGATGAGTTAGCTTCAACTGTAGATGAGATGAAAGGAAGATCAAAAGTTAGAAACCTCGTGGAATTATTATTTCTAAATTCTAAATTCTAAATTAGCGTATTTCCCTCACTTCGTGCGTTTTCGGCACTCTTGATGAGCAGTATTAAGCCCCTACCTATCGGTTTATATCAATACCATTGCCAAGAAAATCTACTCAATCAATCCTCAATTAAACAATCTGTTATTTGGTTATCTAATCTTTCCATAGATTACTTAATGCGATTAAAATGAAGCCGATCGCTGCTATACCTTTAAGTAATTTAACTGGCAAAAATTCTCCTATACCTAACCCCACAATTACCCCTAAAGAACTCGCTAAAATTAATGCCGTAATCGAAGCTAAAAAAACTGCTTGTGGTGCCTTAGAACTACCAGTTAAGGCGATCGCCGCTAATAGACTTTTATCACCAATTTCAGCAACAAAAACCGTGATAAAAGTTAAAGCTAATAATTCCCAATCCATATAGTTAGCACCTGTTAATATCTAAAATTATCTTATCCTAAATTAAAGCTATATTTGCCCATTATCAATTATCCATTATCAATTATCCATTATCAATTATCTTTCTTGTGGTTGATGGTATGCAGATGAAATAGTAGGGAAATTATTAATCATATTAATCATCTGGTAAAGACGGCTAAATTTTCTTTGATCAAAATAAAAAGCAATACGTGGTAATTCACTATATTCCCCTTTTTCTTGAGCTAAAAGTTGAATTTTGTCTATTTTTCCTTGAGTTAGTATATCACTAAATTCTTGATCTAGTTTTTCTATTTGTTCATCAGTCAATTCATAATTTAATCGCATGACAAATCGCTCTTTAACGTAACGACTAGAATGATAAACCCGATAAAATTGAGTAATAATTTGACAAGCAACTTCAGGACTATCTGTAATAGTATAAATTTGTAAATCTTCAGGGTTAATATAACCTCTATTTAATAAATTCTCTTGTAAATAATTATGCCAATTATGCCAATATTTTCCGTTTGGTTTATCAATTAAAACCAGAGGAATTGGTGGTTGTATACCTGTTTGGCATAAAGTAAGGGTTTCCAAAGCTTCATCTTGAGTGCCAAATCCCCCGGCAAAAAGAGTAATAGCATCACTTTCTTTTAAGAAGAATAATTTACGGGTGAAAAAATAGCGAAAATGGATCAACTTAGGATCATTATCAATAAAATTATTAGCCTGTTGTTCAAAAGGTAATTTAACATTTAAACCAAAAGAATTATCCTTCCCTGCCCCTTGATTTCCTGCCGCCATAATGCCATCTCCAGCACCTGTTAATACCATAAAACCTAATGCAGTTAATTTTTGAGCGAGTTGTAAAGCTAATTTATATTCTTCACTGTCAACCTTTGCCCTAGATGAACCAAAAATAGTTACTTTGCGGACATCACGATAATTACCAAAAATCTTAAATCCTCTTTCTAAATCTTTTAATGTAGAGCTTAATATTTTTCCTTCTAAAGGATCAATTTTATTTTTTTTGACTAATTTAGCTAAAGTTTTTATAGATTTTTTTAACCATTTATCACCAGTATATTTAGATATTTTATCTAATAACTTAGCCAAATTTTTAGAGTTAGAAAATGATATATTATCAGCCGACGAAGACAAAGCCATAGTGAGAGAAACTCAGATATTTATTAAACACTTCCCACGCTTTGATAACGTGGGATTAAATCATTGTAATGACAAATTTTACTCTTGAGTCAGATGCTTTTCTAGAGTATTAGAAAGAGTAGTTTTTGGCACAGCACCAACAACCATCTCTTTTTTTTCTCCATCTTTAAATACCATTAATGTGGGAATACTGCGAATCCCATACTGACTGGCAATTTGGGGATTTTCATCAGTATTTAATTTAACCACCTTAACTTTGCCTTCATATTGTTGAGCAATTTCTTCTACTACAGGTGCAACCATGCGACAAGGACCACACCAAGGTGCCCAAAAATCTACCAGTACAGGCAGTTCACATTCTAATACAACTGATTGAAAATCTGATTCTTTTACTTCTGTTAGTTCTGACATTTGATTAATTCCTTAAATCTAGACTATTTGCATTGAAAATGCTATCAGATTTTACCATAGCAAATAATCTTTCCCTTTCTCTCTAATATTTCTATAATTTAACATATTGTAAATAATTATCACAAAAAAACAGGAATCCGCCCTTACGAAGTAAGAGCGGGTTATGGTGTGAGGAGTGAACGGAAACTTTTGTCTCCGCCTTCTCTATTGTAATGCACTTAGCAAGATTATGGTAAGATCGGGAACCACTAAATCTTAATTTTTTTGGTAGTTTTGGTAATTTGTGTCTTGATATTTGTGTTACTCAAAAATAATCTACGTGGCTAGTAAACCAATAGGATTGAATATTCATTGTTGTAATGTTTATGGCTTAACGTACGTTCTGGTTCCATTACTACTGATCGCCCAAAATAGGCTTTTATGTAGCCTTAGCTCGACTTTATCCTAATAGTCCTCCAATTTTGCTTGAGGTTCTGAATGTGTTTGTTATGGTTACATGCTCCTAAGCGGGCCATGGGGGTGTCTCTCCCTGATAGGTAATCACCAGCAAGATATCTTCAATTTGTTCAGCCTCAAACCACCCTCGGATTTTCTTATCTATCGCCGGCTCTTCAGACTTCAAGGACAGTTCCCATTGCCCAACCGGAGACTTACCTAGTATGTCTAGCCAACTGCTACCATTACCTCGTCGGGTACTGATAACTCCATCAATGGTGGTAGAGCCACCCCCTATAGGTTCCTCGCTGCCTTTTTCCGTGAAGTGTAAGTGTGTGACTGGAACCTCAAAATCAGCTTCATCGGTACGAACGATATAAAGGACAACATGCTCAATGCTGAGATCTTCAACATTGGGCGGAAAGTCCTCACGGCGGGTTTGAAATGAAACCACCATTGGTTTTTCGGTCTGATCTGGGTTGTTAAGGTCAAACCAGGCATCGGCAAACTGATTGCGGAAGCTGAAAGGTCTGTCGCCACTTGTAGTTCGATCTAGTTGCTGAATGACTTGCTGACGATAGACTTCATTGTGGAGGGCTGTATATTCAATTGTAATCAGCACATCTGCAAGGGTTAGGTAATCGAAGGGATTTGCGGCTTTTGGCAGTTGCAGTTCCCAAGCCGTAGCCACTCCCATACCTTCAAAAGGTAGTAATAGCTCACCTTGAGGCTCAAGCTCAAACAAACCAGTGGCATTGCTTGGAGATGTAAAGGCAATCATTTCTGGATCACGGCGAATCTCAATAGTTTGGAAAGCATTTCTGCCGATGACGACACGGGATATGCCAGAGGCAGTGAGGGTAGCGCGGATGCCTGTTGTGGGCGGAACCAGAGCAATGACGGACACTCGAACTCGTTTGATTAGGCGCAAATAGTGACCAGGGAAGTCTTGGTCAAACAGCTTCATTGAGGTTTCAAACGGCAAGCTTCCAGTTTCTCGGAATTTCTGGAACTCAAAGGGAGTGAGTTGAGCTAAGGAGAAGGTTTGAGTGAGTTGAAGCTTACGCTTATTAGTTTCAAAAGCGTATTGGTCGAGTTCGGTGATATCTTGTAGGAGACGTGCCGATCCGGTTAAGCCTCGACGATTAGTAGTTTCATCGTCAGTATTTGTGGAAAGTTCACGATTAGAGGGCGGTTGCCAATAGTCAACCTGAATGTAAAACAGCGAAGTTGACTGACGCTCAAATGCCAGTTGGGTCTGGGCCAAGTGGGCCATTGCCGTAGCCTGTTGCAGAAAGTAGCTATAGATGTCACTGAGGATGCCACTCATCCATTCATATAGCTCAGCATTGAGGAACTTGTTCATGAGAAAGTCAACAGTGGCTTCTGCCTGTTCAGCTTGAATCCCTGCAATCCGGCGCTCTTGTTGAACAATACCTTTTTGATTTCGTGCTGAAACAATCTGTTGACCAGAAATCTGAATGTCTTTTTCAGCAAGACTTTTTTGCAACTCCCATTCATCTTTTCGACGCTCGTGACTGACATGGAAAGAATTGATCTGTGCTGCTGTTTCAGCATTTTGAGCCATTTCAGTAAAGTACGCTCCTGTCATAGCCGAAATTGCGACCGCAGCCGTACCACCATAGCCAGCACCTAGTCCCGTTCCCAAAAAACCTCCACTTGCAGCGGTAGTAAGAGATTGAGCAATCGTCAGAGCCGCATTTACTTTAGCTAAATTGTTTCGCGCATCCCTAGCATCCTTGTAATTATCGAGCATCTTCTGCTCCCACTGATTCGGACCTGCCTCAATCCACCCCTGATAGGTATTTCTTTGAAGTAGAGAGCGATTTTTTTGCAGTTGTGCTAGGGCTATACCACTATCAGCCTCATTAACCCGTAAATCCTGAAGCTGGATCGTTGCTTGAGTCAAACGCAAATCATATCCTGCCTGGAATAAGGTATATTCTTCAGCAGTTTGTCTTTCTAAAGCAGCCAGGTAAGAGGCTTCAATTTGTTGTGCAGTCGCAACTAGTTGTTTGGCTCGTTCAATGAGCGCAGAATAGCGATAAACCGTAGGCTTCTGAGAGAGAGACGAAGACAATACCAACCCTTCATCAGTGGCTACTAATTCTACGGGTATGGGTTCAGGGCGAATCCGTTCCATGCCCGCAATGTTACGCCCACTGCGTAATTTGCTCAGATTGAGTTCAGCCTGTTGACTCAAAGCGTTAACCACAGGATTGGGGGGAAAGATGTCAATGCCAGCCAAGACAGCGATCGCGTCAGGGCTAAGGGCGCGATCGTAGATGCGGATTTCGTCAAACAAGGCATTGGTGCCACTAAAATTAGGATCGCCACCGATAAATAGAGGGTCTTCAGAACCAATGGAATCACCAGTGAATGTTTTTATTACTGCATTAAGGTGACCATTGATGTAGAGTTTGAGGGACTTCCCTTGCTTGATACAGGTAACGTGAGTCCAGGTATTTAGTTGAACTTCAGATTGACTATCAACAAATTCATCGACAATCGTACTGCCACTAACCGTTCTGATATTGAAGCGAATGCGATTATCGTTTTCATGCAACCATATACCCGGTGGTAAAGTTTCACGCGACTGGCCTTTTCTTAGGAGTGTTCGCCATTGCCCTGTGGCATTTTCTCGTAGATAAAAGGCAAAAGTGATGCTGAACTCTACGTCATCTTTACCTAATTTCAAGCCAGGGCTATGGGACACTTCGGCACGATCGCCCTGGCCATTGAAGCTTAAAGCCCCACCGCGCCATCCATTGGACTGCCACTGAGTCCCCCTTAAGGTAGCTTTATGGCTATTGCCAGCACTATCTGAGGCGAATGGTCTTTCATCTTGGTCGAAAGCCCAATGAGCAACTGGGAGCGGTAGTTTCAACAAATTGATCAGTTCCAAGGCGGTTATGTACAACCGACGCGCAAAGGGGATAGATTCATTTGTTTCCTTCGTAAATTCTGCATCGGCATAGGCTAGATAGCAACGCACTATGGATAGGATTACAGAACGCGTCAAGACATTGGCACGGTGATTTGCAATATCAAAGACATCTAATCCCTCTAAGAGCCAGCCAAAGGTGCGGCTAAATTCGGTGGGTATTGTTTCTTCTGCTTCCAGCCCATAATAAATTTTGCGTTCGTTCGGTAAAAGTTCATAAGCATAGACAGTCTGATACCAGTCTAGGGCTGCTTGATAGTTCCCACTTTTTTGGAGTGATTGTGCCAACAACATAGGTACAAAGAAAAAGATTTTTTTGAGATAGGATGGGGTGTCAGGCTTTAATCCACCTTCTTGTGGATCGATGTATTTCTCAAGCGCCAATCGAGACGAACTTCGACGTTGCCGAAGTTGCTCTTTGGATAGCTGGCTTGTGAGGGAGACAGCATTGACGGATATGGCTTTAACGGTTGCTGAACTGAGTGCATAATCATATATTCTTATCTCGTCAAATAAGGCGTTGCTTCCGCCGTAATGGGGATCCCCACCAATATATAAGGGTCCCTCAAAACCGACAGAGGCTCTTGGAAGTGATGCTTCTTTATTGAGTTCACCATTGAGATAGAGCTTAAGCGATTGACCCTCTTTGACATATGCGACATGAGTCCAGGTATTCACTTCTATTGCCTGACTATTTGACCCTTCAGCCCTCCCTGTAGCATCGGTAACAATAAAGTTAATTTGGTTACTATCAGGCCTTAACCAAATGGCTGGTGTCCATCTGTTCTCTCTCTCTGCACGTTTGCCCAAAATTGTGCGCCAGTTTCCTGTAAAATTTTCTCGCAAATAAATTGCAAACGTTATGCTGAAATCAGCATTATTATTACCTAAATATATCGATGCCGCATGGGGCACGGTTGCATAGTCGTTATGGCCCTTAAAACTTATTGCTCCACCCATCCAGCCATTGAGCTCCCATTGGTCTTCTCGCTTTAGGATTGCAGTATGTCCATTCCCAGTAACATCGGACACAATTGTTCCTTCATCTTCAAGAAAGGACCAATGAGCTATCGGGGGAACTCCCTCTATACTTTTCATGTATTCTGCGGCTAGCGCTTCTGCTTTATCGGGCGTGAGTTGTCCGATTTGCCGAATATCTGTAACCAGCTTGCTGAAGGCTTCTGTCCACTCGTTTTTGTCTCGAATCGTGGGAGACAAGTAGTTTTCCGGATAGCTAAAGGCAAACATTGCCCCTCGCCAGGTGGCATAGCTCCCCATCCACTTCCACTCTATGTCGAAATCAGATTCGCTGTACTTATCATCAATGATTTCCCATGTGGGTGGAGAGGAGCCAACTGGCAGCGTTACCAGAGTAGCTAAGCGACCTGTTCGTAGAGTCAGTAGAGTATTTTGTAAAGTTTCTATACCCTGCTCCAAGCGGGTTAGTCTTTGGTCACCGCTGTACTTGAAGCTAATTGAGAGTCGCTGGGTTAGCCAGTCCGCAATGTCGATATCAGGATAGCCCTGGCGATCGATCTTGGCAATCAGTAGATCGCGCAGTAGAGGCAGGACGATTGTCTCAGTTTCTTCTATTAGCGTTTGGTGTGATTGCAGTAACACCTGCCGTTGCTTGATGCGGGCTTCTAAGGTCTTCTCCCAATCTCGTCTAGTCCGCCAGGTCGATCGCCAGGGAATAAGGTTAGGTTGGGTATCGCGATCAACAAAATACTGGGAACTCAAGACTAAATTTGCACTGACTTCTGCTGTCGCCCATGCCCTAAACTGACGACGTTTTTGAACTTGTACCAGAATGTCGTAGAGTTCTTCCCATTCCTCTAGCAAGACAACACCTGTTTCGGCCACTTTGCGCGTGGTCAGCAAGGCAAAAAATGCAGATAGTTCGAGGGGAATGGACTGCAGTATAGGTTCAATGTCCAAGCCATCCTCATACGCTTTTTCCAAAGCCAGTAAGGCAGGTTCAATTTCAGTGTAAGGCTCTCCTAAAGAACTTAAATCGATTGTTCCGAATACTGAATTAACGATGTCATCAAATTGTTGGAGGGGGGGATCTGTTGAGTCTGGATCCCTCTCGATGCTCTCTCGTTGGCTCTGAACCCATTCTTGCCGTTCTATCAACAGGTCATAGGCCAGGTTACCTACTATGGGACTTTTAAGGTCGGCAGGTTCGATAATATCTGGATCGATAATGGGTACAGGTATTTCTGCATAATCGGAATCCGTCTGGCTTGGTAGTAACCGATTTGAATCTTGTGCTAGCCACAGTGCATGTAGTTTGTCTAGCTTAAATGTGAGGAATTTAGCGCGAGCTACAGCGGGCGTTAATGGATCTTGAGTAGTATCCATCAAACCAAATACGCTTTGTAATTTAGCCTCTGTAATTTGCTCGGGAATTAAAAAGAGTTCGTCTAATTTCTCAACCGCAATTCCCAAGCGGTTGGCTAAGGATTGGCGTGTTTTAAGCTCTGCCGTGCGTGCCAGGCGAAGTTCAGTATAGGATGTGCCAATGTTAGCTAACAAGGAGCGATAAGCCGCTTCACAGTATTCGGGAAAGCGATCGTCAAGCTCTAAGAAACTGCGAAGAACTTCAATGGCGATGCGTACCTGTGAAACCGGCTTATTAATAGGTGCCTGAAGAGTGGTTTCGGTTATGCGATCGAAGGGCTGATGGAGCGTATCTTTCAGAAGTTCGCGATCGACCGGAATAGGATCGACATCTGAATGACTCGTGTCGCGTATACGTTGCTCAGTAAACCCCATTAAATCTTTGAGGTATGACGCAAATCCCACATCCTCATTTTGCTCTGGTCTTGTGATATCTAGTTGTATTTCAATACTCATTTATGTTGCTCCTTTTTTTTCTTTTCGGATAGATAAACCCTATGATGAATAAACTCTTTTACCTGACAGTTAATTGAAGATATGGATGAGCCTTATTCCATTTGCGTCGAGCTGCTGCAGCTCTTGCAATATCTCTTCCCTCTGCCCGATTGATGCTTCTAAGTTGAGGCCTAACTAACACTGTGTCACCTGGTTTAGTAAATACATGAGGAGTGATGTGGGAAGTATCAATTTTCCCTTTTTCCCCAAATTCTGCCGCTATATCTCTTATTTCCTTTCGGAGCTTATCAGTAATACCTCTACTCTTAGGAGGCACTACAATCTTTTTTGTAATTAACTCATAAGATCTGATAAGACGCTGGTTAGCACTTGAAACATTTTGTGCAACCTTTGTCTTACCAGCCCCCCAGACCTGCCCAAGAGCGGCATCATCTAGCCATTTAATCCTTTGTGCCCCTTTTATAACTTTGGAAGACTTACTAGCGGAGCTAGTAAATAATTGAAGTCCCTTAGATGCTGCCCCAATTGGCAGGAAGAACATTTCAATCTCCCAAGCTGTAGAGAGAAAATCGTAGGCTCCTCTGTAAAGTCTGTCGTTATACTCTCGATGTGCCTGGATTTCAGCAGCTTTGCCTCTTTTCCTTCTTTCCCTATGGGCATCAATATAGTCTTGATATACCTCTGGAAATTCGTCAGAGATAAATTCTTCTGTCTGTTGATCCAATCGTGCGCTTGATGGTCTGGCCTTGAACCTTACCAAACCATTCTTCCTAAACTTGTCAAAAGTGAACGGTTCCTCCCATATTCTGTTTATCAAGTCATGGGTTTCGAGAAGAAGTTTTTCACCGACTAGATCAAATTCATCAAATTCAGGGGCTTTACCCTCAATATTTATGATTTCTCCTGGGACCTCATATACTCCGCTATTCCCAATTTCTTCCCAAGGTGCGGTATCAACAACCTGATCAGTACTCTGAAAACCTAAGAGATCAGCGAAGCGAACTGGGTTATCTACTGAATACACAAATAAATTAGTCCCATCAACCATTCCTGCCGGATCGGGGCTTACCCACCTCACTAACCACGGCGCATAATACCTTGCTCCGTGATAATTCAACCCACTCTCTTCATCCCGTTCTTTCCCCGTAAATCGATATCGCTTCCGCCCAAAACTGCCAAAACTCGTCTCCCCATAGGGTGTAAATTCTTCTCGATTCACCCAATCTCCAGCCCCATTCACTACCAGATGGCTACTGCCCAAATGGTCTCCCAGGTGATACTGCACCGCTGGTCCCCGATCGTCTCGATGTACATCCCCCACCCGCACCAGCGCAATCCGCGACTGGTCATCCATCACATGCAGGCGATTATTCTGCTTGGTTTCTCCCTCCTCCTGCCAGCGGTGATGCTCAAATACTCCATCTATATACACCGTCACCTCCACCTGACCGCCCTGCTTCCGCACCAGTTTCTTCACCCGTTGCCCGCTAGCGTCATAGAGATAGTGAGCGTAGATAGTGGGTTCTGCTCCCTCTGTCTGGGTGCGGAACACCCGCATCTGGTCGCTGTGGTCCCACTCAAAGTGGCGAGAATTGTTTTCTCGAATCAGGTTGCCATTGTCATCGAAGAAATGGGTCTGGGGTACAACCGGCAGATTGTTTCCATTATCCGCTCTGCGATCTTCCAGATGGGTTAGCTTGTTGCCCGGTGCATCCTCCCATTCCCCATTGAGATGGTTGGGCCATTCCTGACTCCAAGCTTCCGGAGTAAGTCCTCCCATGCCAAAATTTCGCGACCAGGTGTTCTCCCACTGCTGTCCACCATTACGCTGTACTAACTGTTGATGTTGCAGTTTGGTCATATTCCCTGCTGGATCATAGGTGTAGGTTTCTCGGTAAAAGGACGTTAGGTTGGGAGCATTGTCTTGATTGGGCGTGCCGTGGTTGCCAGAATTGAAACCACAAGGGGGTTCATCCGTCCAGGGTCGGGGTTGGGGAATATTTTGGCATTCTCGTCCTGTTGCCGAAAGCAGACGATAGAGCGGATCGTAGGTAAAGCTACGATTGAGAGCATCAGCACCATCAAGACTATTGGCAACACCGCTACCGGGAGTCCGGTCTCGAATGGCGGTGATATTTCCCACCAGGTCGTACTCGTAGGCAAAATCCTGTAGGGGCGCACCCGTCGGTCGATAGGTAAGCGGCTCGGGTTGGGTGTAACGCTCCGATCGCAGCCGCAACAGTCGAAACGTCTCTGGATCGTAGGCGTAGCGGGTCATTATCCCATTGCCATAGGCAATTAGGGTGCGCTGCCCTTTGGCGTTGTAGGCAATCCGTTCTACATAGATCGTCCCATCTAACTGGACGCTTTCCAAGGCTCCTGCCCGGTTGTACTGGGGTCGCAGTTCCTTCTGGGTACCCGCTACATCTTCGGGATACTGCATCACCTTCACCCGGTTCAGGGCGTCATAGGTCATTGACGTGCGGTAGCCCTGGTCCTCCAGTTGAGTATCTGCCGATTCCCAATCCACCCGAAACGCCTGAATTTCCCAGTTATTGGCAGCCCCATTCTCAAACACCTGCAAAATGGACTCATCTGCGATGACCCGCCGCACCTTGCTCAGCAGGTTGCCTTTGAAGTCATAGGCTTCAGAAATTAGCCGTCCCGCTTCATCGTCATAGCGCACCACTTGCCCCAACTGATTCAGGCCTTGGGCTGCTTGCCGCTCCTCTGGCGACTGCTCTGGTGTTCCCCCATCTCCATATTCCAGCTGTTCCCGCAGGGTCAGCGCCTGCTCTACCCCATCTCTAGCCCACATGCGACTTGGGCGATCCAGGCTATCGTAATCCTGAAGAATTAATGCATCCTTGCTGTCCCGTTGTTCCACGGGCTTGCCCACTGCATCCAAAACAGTCCCCTGCACCCCAGCATCGAAGTTCTCAGTCCGCAGGGGATTATCTGCCAGGTCATAGGTATAGCGGAACGCCTCTCTTCCCAAGGCATCCCTCACCGTCAGCAAATTGCCCCGAATGTCGTAGGTAGAACGGGTAATGTACCATTCGGTGTCTGGGTTTTTCCCATTTCGCGCCACGGCTTCAATCGTGCGGCCCAAGGCATCGATCGCAATACTGCTGGGGGTAAAGTAATGACTCTCTGGAGCCCGATTTTCTAAGGAAGTTGTTGGCTCCTTGGGATGACTGCTGACCTTAGCTAAGTCATTGGCATCATAGGTATAGGCCTCCCAGGGGGTGGGGCGAAACTCACTCGGATTATCCAAATCCTCCGGTATGCCATAAATCACCCGCTGCGGCGAACCATCGGGGTTTATCGTGAGAATTACCTGACCGCGCGGGTCGTAGTACATCTCCACCTTCTGGCCCATTTGTTTGTCGGTAGGCGGGTTGTAGTCCCACCCCTGAGAGTAAAACGGCTCATACTGCTCCACCACCTGTCCCTTGTTGTCATAAATCTGCCAGCCGCTCACCACCACATTCACTGGTTGGTCTGCTGTACGGTATCGTCCCACCACATCGGCCTTGGTACCTGCCTCATCCCCTCGATCGATGGGCAATACCCCATTACCAAAGTGGGCATCACCAAATAGCACCTCCTCCGCCTGGCTGCGAGTTTGCAATAAGCGTCCAAAACCATCGGAGTATTCAATGGACTCCAGAGTCTGGTCCCGTTCCTCTGGTGACACATCCGTCTCATGGACATGGTGCTCCCGCTGGATGGTGCGTACTGAAATCGGCTTCCCTGCCTTCTCAAAGGCAAAGAAGTCATACTCCAGCCAGGAACCGGGGGTCTCCAAGGTATCCCCTACCGCTTCCCCTGCCTTCCCCATCACCGCCGTGCTGGCCAACAGTCCCTGGGGTGTAAACGTGACCTCAGTACGATTGCCGTTCAGGTCTGTAACCAGGCGTGGCTGCATGACCCGATAGTCGTATTCCGCCTTGGTGGTCAGCCCAATCGGGTCGATGACCAGGGTGGGCAGCAAATCATACTTGTCATACTCAATGCGCGTGTCCCGTCCCAATGGATCGCG
>CAJHXH010000180.1_pt1 | contig 37451 bp, 33 predicted proteins | sample 9198571 | NCBI WGS metagenome assembly CAJHXH01 (sample SAMEA7708301, study PRJEB35096) | sediment metagenome | biome: marine neritic benthic zone biome [ENVO:01000025]; feature: sediment [ENVO:00002007]; material: shallow marine sediment [ENVO:03000034] sea grass bed [ENVO_01000059] ... | reverse complement strand
GATTGTAGAAACTTTCCCAGAGAAGAATTACGCACTATTGATAGACTCTGGTTAGATAACAGTGAGGGTAAGTTCGGTTTTTCTGTACAGAAACGGATTTATTTAGAAGAAGGTGGTAAACTAGATGATTATGACTATGATAGTTATAAAAAAATGAGCGATCGCATTGGCTGGTATAAAAACAACAAATGGCTTTCATACTCAAAACTTCTCTTCGACAACACGACTGCACCACAAGGACACTTACCTGCTTTTTTTTGGGTGTGTTTTTGGGGGGGTGTTCGCCAGCGGGGGAGCGGGCGGGCGCTTTGGCGCCTTGGGCGAGGGGTGATGCGGAGATCTCTTTTCTCTTCTCTAGACTCTAACACATAAGAGACTCAGGGGATAGATAAACATTTCTTATAGATACTATTTATACGCTTTTATTAGGGTTTGGGGATTTCATTACCTGTTAGGGGGGCATTAAGTAGCATATATAGTTTCCCTCTGTTATATGAATAAAATAAATATCAACCGTATCTCATGGAGTAGAAAGTATCAGAATATACCGAAATTAGATTAAAACAGGAAATTAGACAGATTACTCCCTAGAAGGATATTGTAACTCAATAATAATTAGCTAGATATTCTTCTACGTAATCAGGGTTGTAGCAATTAGCGAGGATAAATTTTTCTGCTATTTTTACTATATCTGGGTTATTTTCTCGCCAATACTGATAAAGTTTTTTTGCTTCCGCCTCCGCCCTTTTTTGTTTCTCGGTTTTCTTTTTCTTGGTTTTCGTTGTCTTCTTTCTCCGAGTTAATTTAGGTAATAAATTACTACCCCAATAAAACTTTTTATTCGATTTTTCTGGGGGTTTATATTGATAACAGAACTTCCGATATTTACGACTACATTCCTCTAAGTCTTCTCCTAAACTTAGAAAAGCAGGATGCCAAGTAGTAATTCCATCATCCCCTAATCTTTCATATACCCCGTAATTACTGAAATCATAGAAAAAACCCGGTTGCATTCCTGCTGTTTTCGGATTAGCGTGAATATATCTAATAGTATTTAAACCTCTCCTTATATCGGTATTAGGGAAGCTGGTACTATGGTATCTTTTCTCCCAGAAATGACCTGTACGGTTTAACATTCTATTAAAACACATAGCAGAATACCAATTAATATAGTGCATTATTTTCGGTATATCTTCTCCTTTCTTTGGTTCTATAAGATAATGAATATGATTAGACATTATGCAGATACAATAGAGTTTAAAATCATATTTAATAATTGCCTTTTGGAGAATATATAAAAACACTTGCCGACATTCTAAACGAGTTAAACGAAATTCACGATTATTGCAACGGGTGGTGATATGGTAGGAATAATTGGGTTTTAGCTGATGGAGCATTAAGTTAATTTAGTCTAAAATATTATCAATCACCATTTAACTATATAAAACCAAAATAAAATATGAGTTTAGTTTTGTAGCGGTAGAGGAAAATATAGACAAGAATAAATAGTAATTCTTACTTATCGATCGCTTTTAATAAGTTTAATCATATAGTAGAGGAAACCTGTGTTTTTTGTAACGGTACAAGAGAAATAGAGGATAATAAAGATTAATTATTACTTATCGTAAGCTTTATTTATCTGTACGATCGCCCTAAATATTTATGACTATAAATCAGAAAGAATTAATAAAACGTATTACCCAAAGAATTAACCAGAAAGAGGAGATAGTAGAGGAAATTGTTAATGCTACATTAGAAGAAATATATGACTCTTTAAAACAGAAAGAAAGTATCAATTTAAGGAATTTTGGTACATTTTATATTGAAGCAAGAGGAAATAGTACAGTGTTTAAATTTAATCCTTCCCAACGATTACGAAAATTATTTGGTTGGTCATCCAAAGAGAATGCAGAGTAGTAGAGTGCAGAGTGCAGAAACTACTACTGTTTATTTACTTATTTTTTATTATTTTTACTGTTTTTTATTATAGTTACCAATATAGCGATAATTTCGTTACATTCGTTTAATAATGGTAATAATCGAGATTCTAAATCTTTCTTAGTAGCGATTAATAATCGTAACCAATAATAAGTTTCTCTGGCTTCTTTTAAAGCGATATTCATTTTATGGATAAAATCTGCGGTACTTTCTGGACTTTGTGCTTCCGAAACATTAGCTCCAATGCTTGTACCAGAACGAACTAATTGCTTAGATATTTGGTAACTTGTATCTCGTTGCTTGGCTAAATAATCGCATAAACTTACTATTATTATTGAGAAATTAAACGTTCTTTCTTGAATATTGTTAGACATATTTTTGAGTTAAAGAATTAAAGAATAAAAGAATTTATTTACTACTATTATCTCATAAAAATACTCTGCATTCTACATTCAGGACTCTGCCTTTTTTTTCTGCACTCCTCACTCTGCATTCTGCATTCTCTAGTCTAATTTTCCCCAAGAAGTAAAGATAATTTATTAAGAGTTTGGCGGAATAATCTATTTTTTATCAAGTCTAATTTCTCCCTATATATATTAAGAAAAAATCTCGGAGCGTGGTAGTTATCATCTTATAGTTAATCCTGTCGTTTGTTGGTATAGGAGGACAAAACTAATATAAAAATATTTTTTTAGTAATGATGAAAAGTTCTTTTTACTCATGGTCTATTGATTTTGAATAAAAGCAAATAAAAAACCAGTCACTTTGAGAGTAACTGGCTAAAGATTTAGTTAATTAACTATACTTTTTTAGTAGTTAATTTATTGGTTAGTATCAACTAAATTTACTTTGACTACTTGATTTTTTTCTTCTTCAGATTTGGGTAAAGTTAAAGATAAGATCCCATCTTGATAATTAGCTGTAACATTAGTATTTTGAATTTGTTTGGGTAGAGGAATCACTCTTTGGAATCTACCGTAATAAAATTCAGATTTAGTAGTGCCGTTTTCTGAGGTTTTAGTTGACGATTTACGCTCACCAGAAATAGCTACTTGTTTTGCCGTGACTTGAATATCTAAGTCTTCTGCTTTCATTCCATGTACTTCTAATAATAGCTCAAAAGTATCTGAGGTTTCGGTTAATTCGGCGGCTGGTACTTTGGATAAGTTACTACATTTTTGCCAATTATCACCAGATAAGGAATCATTAAATAAATGGTCTAATTGACGTTGTAAAGTAGTCATTTCTTGCCAAGGGTTATATCTAATTAAAGCCATAATTCTTTTTCCTTTTACGAATACTTTAAAATTGATAATTACTAGGTTGTTTCTTTCTTTTATTTTTATCTTATTGTCAAAATATAGTTAGTAGTAAGTGTGGCTTTTATCCCTGATTCTGTCGGGTTTTATGCCCGAATAAAATAGGTGAGTAAAACTGTAATTAATGAGGTTCGGTAAGTTTTTTTTCTTTAACGGGCAAAATTACGGGCAAAGGTAGGTAAGGTAGGTAAATCTGAAAATTGTTCCTTTTTTTGAGCTTGTTCAATATCTGAACTTTTCACAGGATCTTTTTTGGAACAAAGAGCAAACGTTAGATTAACATCCAGATAGTCTGATTCTTAGGTTAATTATTCGCAATAAGTCTTTCTAATTAGGAATCAGACTCGAAGTGAAAACCATGTTTTTGCTCGGTTTCATAGATGCCGTGAAAAGTCAGTCTTCTGTCGCTGAAAGAGATGGTCGGGTTTTAATAAATTAACAGATTTTTATTTAACACCCTTGAGATCTTCAATCGATGCCCCAAAATTGATATGGAAAGGAGTTCCATTAAGAACTAAAGCCGGGACGGATTTAACTCCATATTTCTCTGCTTCTTGAATACGATTTGGTTCTGAACCCAGATGTACTGTTTCTACTTGATACTTTAATGCTCCAGCAAATCCATTTTCTGCCTCAACACAGACAGGACATCCAGCATGGTAGAATATAGCTTTAGTTGCCATTACTTATTTCTCCTTAAAACTTTTTTTAGTTACTACTCCTAAATAATAACATACTTTATTCCCAATGGCAACTATCCAGTCAAAAAATTTTTCAAGTTTATTTATAGGACTCCTAAATTATTGACTTGACAGTTTTCTAAATCTTGTTTACTGTAGAAGAAGAATTAATAGATATTATTAAAATTATTAAAATTCAGGAGGAAAAGAATTATTAGTGAAATAAATTTTTCACAACAAATGATTACGGGTCTTGCTAAAATAGGCATGGCTCTTAGAAGTCAGGCATGGCAAGAATCTGGAACACACGGTTTAACACCAACTCAAGGGCAAATTCTTGTTCTACTAAAGAACCATAAACAACCTATGCGGTTGTCTGAAATAACTGAAGGATTGGCGGTTAAACCTCCTACTGCTAGTGATGCGGTTGCAGTTTTAGTTGATAAGGGTTTAGTCAAAAAAGCTAGATCTCCAGAAGATAAGAGAGTAATTGCTCTTAGTTTAACAGAGAAAGGAGAAGCTGATGCTAGTAATGTAGCCAGTTGGCCTGATTTTCTAGTTACTGCTATTGATCAATTAGATGAAGAAGAGCAAAGAATTTTTTATCGAGGGTTAATCAAAATGATTAAGGTGTTGGCAGATAGAGGGCAAATACCTCTGGCTAGAATGTGTGTCAATTGTCAATACTTCCGCCCTAATGTTCACTCGGACTCTGTTAAACCTCATCATTGTGCTTTGATTGATGCCCCTTTAGGAGATCGTAGTCTTCGAGTTGACTGTCCTGAGCATTTGGAGGCAGACAAAGAAATCGTTGCACGAAACTGGTCATCTTATACTTGTACGTAAAATCCTGGACTCAGAAGGGTTGTTAATTGGTTAGTTTCATTCCAGACAACTTCTGCAAGAAAGTCCCAATTGCCAGAGTAAAGCCAAAAATAGAGATAAAACCCCATAACCAATCCTAAATAAGAGTAATAAATCAAATTTCTGTCTGGTTGATTGATTTTCGTCCAATATGAATTTTCTGCATCAATATCCATACAAGCAAATTGACATCCTACACAATTACTGACTTCCTGACCTTTTTTATTTACCTTCATTGATGATTCAGATCAATCATGAATTGTGTAGTTCTAGGAAATATTTGAAATAAAAAAATTTTGGTCACTAACAAAGCAGTATTAATTGCTACGAAACTGACCAAAACAGTAAAGTTAGCTAAATGTATCTAATAATTCTTGCCATAGTTTTTTTGCTTTCTGTTGTAAATCTAGGGCATATTTGGCTGTGTCTTCACGCAGTTGGGGTACAGATATTCCTTCTGTTGTGCTTATTTCACACGCATGACCTATAAACCAGCGTTCTAAGCCTTTTGCGGTTACTTCTGGATGAAATTGTAAGGCTAAAACATTTTTGCCGTAACTAAAGGCTTGGTTTTGATATTTACTGGAAGATGCTAAATGAATAGCAGATTCTGGTAGGTCAAAAGTATCACCATGCCAATGTAAAACTGGTGTGTTTTTTAGGTTAGCTAAGGGGGAGTTAACACCTGCGTCACTGAGGGAAATATTTGACCAGCCAATTTCTTTTCCATTACCATCGGGATACACGTTTGCCCCTAACACTCTTGCTATTAGTTGGCAACCTAAGCAAATACCTATAGTTGGTAAGTCTGCTTTAATTCGTTTATCAATCAAGTCTAATTCCGTTTTTAGAAAGGGATAATTTTCTTCTTCATAAACTCCAATTGGACCACCTAATATGACGATTAAATCTGGTTCTAAAATATCAAGGTTATCTAGTTGTAAACTAGCTTCCACAAATTTAATGTTATAATTATTACCGACAAGTATATCTTCTAAAGTACCTAAGTTTTCATAAGGTACATGGTTAATCACAAGGGCATTTTTTTCATTTTTCATAATTTTTTGTTTGTTAATAAATGTTAATTTGTTTCCAAATAGGACTTATCACAGAAGTTAGGAATGTTAATCAAAACCTATACTATTAGGTGGAAAGTTTAAAAGTTTAGTTTTGAAGAGAAAGTCAGAACTATAACGTCCTGACTATTGTGTGTGATTAAGTTTTAGATAATTCCTTCTCTTCTGAAGATTTCTAAACCTCGATCGCCTTCTAATTCTTCTACTAAGGTAGTAACTCCGCTATAATCGATACGATTCAAAGCAGTTTCAGTTGTTGCACAATCTTGAATCATCTCAGATGCTTTACTAAAATTAATTTGTTTAAGTGCTGCTTCCCAGACATTCAACTCAGAATTAGCAAACCATTTTACTGGTAAAGGTAGCTTGGCTAAAAAGAACTCTTTTTGCTCTGAGTTTAGTTCAGCATAAATTAGTTTAGTGAGATTCTTGAAAATACAACCATGAGCCAATTCATCTTTGCGATGAATATCAACTACTTTTCGATTAAAAGGGTTAATCGTATTATTATCAGCGAGAAGATTCAGGTAATCAGAAATAAAGATTTCTGAAACGATAGCAGTTACTAGCCTAATTAAGATTTTTTGCCAATCTTCATCACAGTTGTTTTGTTCTTGTTTCATAAAAGTAACAAGGTTAAACTGGGGCAAAGTTAAATCATGTAACCCTATCTGATTTTTTGTTATACAAATAGCAGTGTTCACCAAATAAATGTGATAGGCTTCATCTACCAAAGTTTCACTGGCAACATTTTGAATAATATGATTTTTAGATCCAGGGATTTTGTGATGTATAATGTCCATACAAGCTGGACCAATTAAAGCACCCTCAATCGCTACAGTCTTCCAATTATAGATTATCCAGCCTAGAGCTAATACTAGAAGTTGAATCTCTATGGACTTCTCTTGATAAAAAGGATGGCTATTAAATGTTAATAGACTAGGTAAAAAGTCTGGTTTATTAGGATCTAATTCTTCATCCCAATTTAACTCTTGATTTTGTTTAACTTGGGCTTTACCAGTCCGCCATCGTTTATCCATTGCTTGTAGCTGTTTTTGGCATGGCGAATTAACATAAATTGGCATTGTTTAGTCCTCTTCTAATTAAAATTGATTGAGTGATATTCTTAGTTTATATCATTTTTTATAAAACTGTCAATTAAATTTGGGGCTTTTTTTTGTGATTCAACGTTTGTGATATAATTTTATCTAATTAATCTTAGGGTTAGTCTAATAATACCCCTGTTTGATGAAAAAAGGACTCAAGCCGTAAACAGTAGTATCTTTGGTTTTGTCGTGCTAATTGATTTACGACGAATCATTTAGTCGTGCTACATTCGATATGTGAGTATGTCTATGTTCAAAGACAAATTCACTATAATCGGCTAAATCGTCCATTCCGAAAATATTAAGGAGGACTTCTGCTATGAACCAAAAAGTAATTTTTATCAATAATTTTTGCCATTTCATTTTACTTACTGTAAATTAATTAATTTTTTTTCTATAGGAACTTGATTTAAAGGTAAATTATTTGTAGTAGCAATTGCTGAGGGAGAAGTCAGTCCCAAAAGACTGATAGAAAAAGCAGTCAGAAGTTGTTTTTTCATAGTTTTTCTCAATTAATTGTTTGAGTTGTTTTATATACTGAAAATTTCTTCAATACGAAATAAGCTATCCGTTAAGTTAATAGCCACTTAAAAATTAATTAGTGAAAAACAAAAGAATATTGATGTCTAAGGAAATTTATCCGTGTTTATAAGCACTTAGGCTTTTTTATCTTGTAGCACCAGCAGCGAAACCTCCGTGGGGAGTAGTTAAGCCGTCTTCACTACCATAAATTTTAGCAACAGTATCAGTTGCGGTATCAATTTTAATCACGTATTCAGAGAGGTAACTGGCGACATAAACTGCACTACCATCAGCCGAACGGCTTAAACCGTGAGCAATCTGGAAATCAGCAGGTAAGTCCTCACCGGGTTGAAGACGTTTAATGAATTCAGGATTGTCCTTATCACTAATATCATAGACAGTAATATAGCCATCATCGCCAAAGGTAGCATCTAAAGAGTCTTCTTCTGCAACATAGAGTTTATTCCCTACCACAATTAAGTCAGAAGGATTACGAAAAACTCCACTATCATTGGCAGTATCAGCAGTTCCGACTACTCTTTCTGCGGTTCTCTCTTGGGAGTCGAGAAGCCAAATACTAGGTCCAACAATATCAACTCCTTCAGGAGTAAGACTGGTTTCCCCATATTGCATGGATGCGGTGTAAGCATAACGATCGTCTAGCCAAGTGACATAGTGGAAAAATGCACCATTGCCCTCATCAGAACTCACGGTAATGGTATCTTCATAACTCACGGTATTATCAGCATTAACCTCATACATATGAATACCATATCCATCCCAATAATAGCTGGGGGAAAGTGCTAAACTATTAGATGAGTTATAAAATAAACCATGAACTTGATTGGTTACTCCTTCAATTACAAGAGGATCATAGCCTTCTACAAGCTCTTTCGTCTCATCATTAATGAAGAAAAGACGATCGTTTGTCCATTGTGAAAACTGTACTATGTTAGACATAGGTTGGATAGAAGGTCCATGTACTTGATTCCATGCTTGAGCAGGCCATGCTTGAATAGGTTGACTATTCTCATCTACAGGGAATAAACCATCAGGATAAACAGTAGGTTCACCAGCTTCAGCAGTTTTAAAGGTAGCCACTACACTTAAATCAGCTTCTCCAGTTTCCCAATCAACGGAGTTAATATCAAGAGCTACAATCGCATTTGCCATTTGCAATGAACCATTGACGGTGACATAGAGACTTTGTTCATCGGGGGTAATTAGAGTATGTTCAATAAAGGCAGACTCAATATAACCCTCTGTGGATGCTTGATAACTTCCATCGCCTTCAACTTCCTCTACTTGCCCACGCAGAACACCACCAGGAATATTAAATTCATTGGTATGAATCTGAATATAGAGGTTTTCTGCTAACAACTCATCTGCATAAGCAGAAACAGTTTTGGTGGTAAGAGGATCTACTCCGACTACATCACTTAAATGATGATCTGGTAGACCATTGGAGGTATTTCCAGTATTAACGGAATTGAGAGAATCAGCATTATCCCAAATGCCAGTTATGGTGTTATTCTCAAAATCAAGTATTATATCATCATCATCAACACCAGGCATTCCAAACATATTTAATACGTGAGGACCAATGCGTTCAGCACCGGGATTGCCACTATGCAGATGAATCGCAGTAACATCGTCTGAGGTTGTTTCAGTAGAAGTGCCGCCTAAATCTATTCCAAATAATTCAAGAGTATATTGAACAGTAGGACCTTCTTTGCCAAATGCAGTACCAGTGGGATCTAAGACAAGATTCATGATACCGCTTGCACCACTACCAATGGGGCTGGGTAAGCCTTCAGGTATATACACCTGTTCTGGAGTTAGTTCTGAACGGAAGTAGCGAATGTCGGTTGAACGTAAATCACTTTCAACTTCTTGCCACCCTTCCACCTCATTGAGGGGAACTTTGAGAAGCTCATCGGTTTCAGTGTTAATCAAGGCTAATTCCTGACTATCCTCACTAGATATTACATAAATAACCCGATTCATGGTGAAATCTAAATCATGATGTCCATGGTTGCCCCACATATCCTTATATCGCAAATGCAAAGTATAATCTCCATCAGTTAGAGAACTACCGTTGATTTGTTCCATTAAAGGACGATTGAACTCAAAAGTACCATTTTCCTCTAAGACTTGACTCACATCGGTGAAATTTTCCCCATCAAGACTGGCTGATAATTGAGTGACATGGCTCTCATCGATAATCACACCCAAAATAGAAGGATCTGCCGTAATCCCGTCAAAATTAGTACCTCCATCATGGCTGGTATCATTAGACAAACCTACAAACATTTCAGGATGCTCATTATCTTGATTTCGCAACAGCCCTTTGAAATAAAGATTAGCGTCTCGGTTATTAATCAAGCCGTTTTGATCTAAATCCCGCAAATCTCCTGTTGTTACGGAGCTACCACGACTGCCCAGAATTTCGTCTAAATCTTCAAGATCAAGATCTGAATCTCCATCAATATCATATTTAGCTAACATTCTTTCAGCTTTTCGTGCTTGTCTCCTAGCATAACGACTGTCAACAGATGCAATCGCTTCGTCTATACTGAGCAAAGTAGTTTCTTCACTCATCCCAGTGATGTCATTAGATTCTTTACTAGCAAATCTGCTAAAATTTAGATCTAAACTATTAGATTGGCTAGAACCAACTGGATTAAATTCAGAATTGATAGAACCTAAATCATAGGGATTTGTTTCTTGACTGTCTCCAAAAAAGGGTAGTTGATCTCGATTGTGGTTAATAAAAGATTTGATATTCATGAGAAAATCTCCATTAATTATTAATTAAATTGAGAAAAAGGCGTTGTGGTCAGAGATAACACCTTGATCTTTAGTTAGATTTTCCCTAAGACATCAATATCTTCTTGTTGCCACTAATTTTTTCTATTCAATTTTCAAGGTGCTTATCAGTTAATTATTTAACTGACTCTTTTATTGTAAATAATTTATATAAAACTGTCAAGTCTTATTATAACTTTTTTAGTAAATCCCAGTTTATGATATAATCGTATATAGTAGTAAGGCTGTTCAACTTGAAAAAAAATTATGAAACCAGAAGAAGCTGTTGACTATATTAATAAAACAGTAAAAGCTAAGTTAGGAAAAAGTCTTGATCACAAACAAAAGCTAATTATTGAAGGTACATGGAACAATGAAAGTTACCAAGACATCTCCGAAAAATCAAAACCTAAAGTTAACATAAACACTTTGATGAGAGATTCAGGACCAAAGTTATGGGATTTACTATCTATTGTTTTTGACAATACGATCGCCAAGAAAAATCTCGTAGAGGTAGTTACAAGTTATAAAGAGTTAGAAGAAAATAATCAATTATCCACAAGAACTAGCGATCGCCCAACGGTATATTCTAGTCAGAATGGGACTCAAGCAGATACCTTAACACAAGTTAACTTCCATGACGACGAAAAATTTAAACAGATAATCTCACAAACCTTAACGACAATTATGAAAAAAGAAATGGAGGAGTTATCTCAGAGTCTTGAAAAAAAAGTTGATCAACGTTTGCAGAAAATTGAACATCAATTAAATGCTCTTGTACCTACTATTAATAAGCTATCTTTAAAAGTAAAAGAAAATGACATTCGCTTACAATCAGCTAAAACACTCCCACAAACAAAAACAATTGTGGATGGTTTAATAAAATCAATTCTTAAATCTCAAGATGAAAATGAACAAGATAACTATTGGCAAAAGTTAAAAGAAATTGCACTTAGAGATAATGAGGCAGTAATTAATGGTTTATATAATTTAGTGAATAGTAACTGTCAAAACGAAACTATAATCAGAAAAATCATTGAAAATGTAGTTGAATACGGCTTAGGAATTAAGAATTCTATTCAGATTTTACATAAGTTAATTGATAGCCCAGATTATACTCCTGAAACTCGCCTCCAAGCTATTTTAGGATTACAGCAAATTGCACCTGAAGATGAAAAACTTAGTCAAGCTATATCACATCCTGATATTTATCCTCTCATTTTCAAAAAACTGTAAAATGAGCAAAAAATTTCAACTCATCCTTAAGTTCTAATAGCTAAAAAAAAGGTAAATCATCGTTATTCTTTTTCTTTAAAATTTGACTGTTATTGAATATGTTTAACTATATTTATGTTTAATCTTTATCATACCAATTTCATTTTATTTTACAACAGTAAGATCCTTTACTTACTTGGATTAGAAGTATCAGTACTGTGGCAACATTATTTTACATAGTATTACTTAAATTAACATTAGCTCTACTCCAAAAATGATTTAATTTCTGTCTAATTGTTACCTTTGCTGAATTATAGTTCTACTTTGTTAACAGAGTTAGGTATCATAAAGAAAAATTAACAGAGATTAAATTTTTTCAAGACTAAATAAAAGCACTGCTAAAATGAAAGTACAATATTAACCGTATGTTTCGGTTACAAAAATTTGATACTCATTCAATCTAAAACTTCGAGCATATCAGCAGATAATCGCCAGTCTCAAGTTTCCCGACAAAATCCACTTAACTATCCTATTAAAAACTGGAATAGTGAAATGAAGAGTTCAAGAGAATATTCTAATAGTAATGTGTCGTTTCAATTTTGGCTTTTTAAGATTAGACGAATTTTTGCCGATTTTGTCTTTGTCAGAGAGTTTTTAACAGAGTCTCCACCGCTAACACCACCACCGCAACAACAACAACCACCACTACCAGAGGATTTTACAAATTTGGCTAGATTCCTAAAAGCCCAACAATGGAAAAAAGCCGATGAAGAAACATTGATGGTGATACTAAACATAGCAGGAATACAAAAAAAAAGAAATAGGAATAGATTAAAACCTCAAGAGTTTCCCCAATCAGAGCTTAAAATCATAGATACACTCTGGCAGCGATATAGCGACAGCAAATTTGGCTTGTGTGTACAAAAGAGAATCTGGCTAGAAATAGGACAAGAATCAGATCTGAAAAAACCTATCAATACCAGAGTTCTGAAAGAATTTGCTAAACAAGTCGGTTGGTATGAAAATGATGATTGGAACAACCTTAACTTTAGTTTAGAGGCAAACAAAGGACATCTCCCATCATTAAGATTTCAAGATGAACTTATGAATCAGTGGAAAGATCGTTTCGGGGGTTTTTTATTACGAATAGAATGTAGTTAGATAAAATTATGTGTTTTTTAGCACAACTAACTTTTCTACATGATAAGATAGTTAGATATGATTAAATTTATTCTTCTAATATAACAACAAACTTATGAAATCAGAAAAACAATTAGCCAAACCAAGTTCAATTATAGGGGAAGTAAGGATTCCTCAAAATAAAGTAGGTATTGTTTACAAAAAATGGGGAAAACCCTCGAAAACATTGATTGCTTGTGACGGAGAAGCAGGTATTCAAGCGGACATATTAGAACTAGGGTTACATTTTGGTAAATGGCCATTGATGTATGAAATAGAACTAGTAGATATTGTCGAGATTAAATCAGGGGAAATAGGTATAGTCACTGCTCAAGATGGTGCAGAACGTCTAAGGGGACGTAATTTTGGTAAAGTAGTCCCAGAATCTAATAACTATCAGGATGCCAAAGCCTTCCTTAAAAATGGAGGTGAAAGGGGGATACAACAAGCAATCTTGCCCGAAGGAAGGTATTTCATTAATACAAAATTGTTTGAAGTTAGAATTGAGCAAGAAACTATCATCGCCGAAGATGAAATAGGTTTAGTGGAAGCTATGGATGGTGAGCCTTTAAGATTCGGACATTTAGTTGCCAGAGACGTTTTTAGTTCTAATTTTAGTTTTGAAAATCCGCAGGAGTTTTTTGAAAAGGGTGGGCAAAGAGGTAAGCAAACCCTTATGTTAAGGGGGGGGACTTACCAAATTAATACAGAGCTTTTTAAAGTTACTAGAGAAAAATTTACTCGTATTGAAGATGGTAAAATTGGCTTAGTAGAAGCCTTAGCAGGAAAATCAAAGCCCTCTGGACAAGAATTTGGCATTATGGTGGTGGATTGTGAGGATTTCCAAGATGCTGAACTATTTCTCAAAGAAGGGCAACAAGGTAAGCAACAAGCAATCTTGAGATCGGGTATTTATCAAATCAATACATACGTTTTTAAGGTTCGCATAGTAGATCAAGTTAGTATTAAACCCGGACAGATAGGATTAGTAACAGCAAAATATGGTAAGCCAACAGAATTGGGGGATTTTGGCAAGGTAGTTGACTGTAATGATTTTCAAGATACTCAAGCCTTTTTAAATGGTGATGGACAAAAAGGTAAACAATTACCGATTCTTAAACCGGGGAATTATGAAATTAACAGAGATTTATTCGATATTGAGATAGTAGATCAAGTTAGTATTGAATCTGGACAGATAGGATTAGTAACAGCTAAATATGGTAAACCCCTCGAATCTGGCTCTTTTGGTAAAGTAGTTGACTGTAAGGATTTTCAGGATGCTCAAGCCTTTATATATGGTGGCGGACAGAGAGGTAAACAATTATTGATACTTAGAACAGGTAATTATCAAATTAATACTAACCTATTCGACGTAGAAATAGAAGAAGCAACGATAATTCCTCCAAATCATATAGGCTTAGTAACAGCTAAAGCAGGTAAGCCCAGTGCTACTTTTGGCAAAGTAGTTCAATGTAGTAATTTTGAGGATGCTCAAGCCTTTATATATGGTGATGGACAACAAGGGGAACAATTAGCTTATCTGGAAAATGGAAATTATTACATAAACAAATATTTATTTGAGGTAGAAACTGTTCCCATCACCAAAATTAATGATAATCAAATAGGTTTAGTGGAAGCCTTAGATGGAAAACCTCTCCAACCCGGACGAAATTTCGGTAAGGTAGTCCCTTGTAATGATTTTCAAGATCCTCAAGCCTTTGTAGATGGTAAAGGGCAAAAAGGATCTCAGTTAGCTTTTTTAAGTGCAGGTAACTATACCATTAACACCAATTTCTTCAAAATTACCCCCATAGACTTAGTGGAAATTCCTGAAGGTAAAATAGGTATAGTTGAAGCCTTAGACGGAAAAGATCGACCTGCAAACCGTAAATTTGGCAAGGTAGTTGAAAAATGTGATAACTTTCAAAATGCTCAGGCTTTTATTGACAATGAAGGTGAAAAAGGAATACAACAAGCTGTACTTCCACCGGGTAAATATCAGATTAACACTAAGTTCTTTAAAATTGAGATTGCCCCTGCCACAAAAATTTCTAACGATGAAATTGGATTGGTAACTGCTAATGATGGTGATTTACCTGAAAATGGAGAAGATTTAGGTCAAATTGTGGAATGTGAAAATTACCAGAACCCCAAAATGTTCTTTGAAAATGAAGGGCAAATTGGTAAACAGTTAGCCATTCTCCGAGAGGGAATTTACTTTATTAATCCTTACTTATTTACCGTTGAAATAGAAAAAGCCACCTATATTCCCACTGATAAAGTTGGCATTGTCAATGCAATCAGAGGGGTTACTCGTCCATCAGGAAAAAGGTTTGCTCAAGTTATCGAACCTAGTAATTTTAATAATTTCCAAAACTCTGAGCAGTTCATTAAAGATAAAGGGCAACAAGGGTTACAAATGCCCATTCTTACCGCAGGTTATTATTACATCAACACTTACTTATTTGAAGTTGAACTTGCCCCTGTCACCAAAATTGCCCCTGATGAAGTTGGCTTAATCTCAGCTAACGAAGGTGAAGAGTTAGAAAACGGAAAGATGTTTGGGAAAGTGGTGAAAAAAAGGGATAATTTCCAAGATCCCATGGAGTTTATTAAAAATGGTGGTCAAAAAGGCAAACAAATTGCTTTTCTTCAACAGGGAGAATACTATATCAATACTGAATTTTTTAATGTTCGTAAAGATAAAATAGTTAAAATTGGTAAAGATCATATTGGATTAGTCATTGCCAACGATGGTGAAGATAGGCCTCGAGGACAAGAATTAGGTAATGTGATTAGTAAGGAATGTAAGAAGTTCCAAAAAGCTGAACTTTTCTTAGCTGAAGGAGGACAGAAGGGTAAACAACTATCTTTTCTCACCACAGGTGATTATCGCATCAATACTGATCTTTTTACTGTCTATACAGTTGATAATATTGATGAATATAATGCCAATGCTAAAGAAGAAGATAAGCTGAAACCTGAAGATTTACGAGTAACTGTCATCGAAGAGAATCACATTGGAATTGTGATAACTAATGCGGGTAAAATAACAGAGATAACAGAAGCAGATGATATTCCTGAAAAAGATGAATTGGCGGATTCAGTAATTGAAGGACATGAAAAGTTCCAAAAAGTATATGCAGGTCCAGTGATTAAAGGACATGAAAATTTCACCAAACCAGAGGTATTTATCAAAAATGGTGGTCAAAAAGGGTTACAAGAAGAAATTATACCTCCTGCAAGTTACTCTTTAAATCCTTGGTTTGTCAAAGTTAAACAAGTTCCTATCATCCATATTCCTAATGGTCATGTTGGGGTTGTTACCTCCTATATCGGAAAAAAACCAGAGGATAATACTCAGTTAGTAGAACGTGGATATAAAGGTATTTGGAAAACTCCTTTAGAACCCGGAAGACATTTAATTAACACAGAGGTATATGGCGTATCAATTGTTCCCACCAATAATATAACTCTGAAATGGACGGATAGAATAGAAGAAGATAAAGAAAAAAAACAAGACCAAAATAATTCCAAAATTTGCAAGTTTTTCGATATTTTAGAAATACAAGACACACGTAACTTTGTAATCAAACTAGAAGTTACACAAGTTATTCGTATTGAGGCAGAAAATGCCTCTGAGATTGTGTCCAAACTAGGTGGTAAATTCTCTGTAATAGAAGAGTTAGTAGTAGAAATGTTACAACCTACAATCAAAAATTATTTTCGAGAAGCTATTCAAGAACATTCCCTAGAAAATTTTCCGAAGGAAGCAAATAATATTGTCGAGAACGCAAGTAATTATATTCAAGAGGCTATTAAGAGACAGTATGGGGATTCAGGACTCAAAGCCATTAGTACTGTAATTGAAACTATTATTATGCCTCCTGAGTTAGCAGAAATAGATAGAAAAATAGAAATTCTAGACAAAAGCCAAAAACTTGATGACCAAAAAGCTAAGAGAGATTTGAAGGAACATCAAAATAAAGCTAAAATTGCTGAGGCGCAAAGAGACGAAGAGGCAAAACAACTAGATGCAGATATTGACAAAAGAACCAAGAAAAAAAAAGCCGAATATGCAATAGTATCAACGAAACTGGATTTAAATCAACGAAAACAAAAACAAGTACTAGATTTAGATGCACAGAGAAAACAATTAGAAGCCCAATTTCAACAAGCTCTTAGCCAATGTGATCTAAGTCCTGATCAACGTGCAAGAATACAAGAGTTACAGGTATCTCAAGGAACTTTACAGGCTATGGCAACAATACAATTGGCAATACAGTCAAATGTAATAAAATCTGATGTAGAAAAATCAAAATGGAAATATATTAGTGGAATTAAGTTGCCAGATAATCCCAAATTTATGATGGATGGGAAAGCTTTACAAGGTAGTTCCCTACATTCATTTCTAAGAGATGTATCCGACATATTTGGTCTAGATAAATCAAATTCTAATTCAATTACTCAAGTTCTGGGACAATTAGATTCTAATCAAGTCAATCCTGATAAAATCAATGAAATTTTGCAACAATTAGGTTTTAATCCTGATAAAATCAATGAAATTTTGCAACAATCAGGTTTTAACGAACAAAACCGTAATACTCAAGTTAGTGGTTCGCCTACTAATCCATCCTTAAACCAAAATCCCCCTCAACAACAATTAACCCAATCAACTCAACCCAATCCCTATCAACAACCTGCTCAAAACCAACCAGGAATAACTCAACCGAATACTAATTCACCATCTAACAATTCAGTACAACAACCATTTAATTTAAGTCAATTTGTAACTCCTACCGAAGCATACATTTCACCAGTACCAATGCTTGAACCTCGTTGTCCCTTGGTGCTACTTCTTGATACCTCTGATGCTATGATAGGAGAACGGATTAAGCACTTAAATAATGGTCTTTTAGCCTTTCAACAGAAAGTAGCACTTGATGACAATTTACTTCAGTCTCTTGACTTAGCGATCGCAACTTTTAATAGTTATGGGCGTGCTGTGCAAAACTTTATTCCTGCTCATCAATTTACTCCACCAAAATTAACAGCTGGAGGTGAAACAGTTATGGGAAAAGGCATTGAATTAGCACTTGATGAAATAGAAAATTACCAAAAAAACCGTAAAGCTCAAAATATTGAGTACCGTAAACCTTGGGTATTTTTGATCATGGGTAGCCAACCAACTGATGATTGTCACAATACTGGACAACGTATCAAACAAGCTGTTCAAACCAACCAAATCAACTGTTTTGTCGTAGGTGTTCAAGGTGCGGACATGACTAGCTTAAAACAAATTGCTCCTCCTAATACACCACCATTAATGCTTGATGGGTTAAAATTTCGTGAACTATTCCACTGGCTTGCAGATGCACTAAAAGAAGTTGCTAATAGTAAAGTTGGTAGTAAAGTTAGTATTCCTCCTATTACAAAATGGTCAAAAAAGTCTAACTAACTGATGTTACCCATGATAAACCTAAACACTTTAATATTTGGTTTCCGCCGTCAGTTGGAAACTACTAATATCTCGTTTAGGTGCGTAACGTCAGTAACTAAAAAAGAGTTGTATTTTGATACAAAAATGTATATTAGCAATGAAGTTGTCAAACTATAAATTAGTCCATTATTAATAACCACCTTATCAAAAAATCAAAATGAATCATCATCAAAAAACTAACAGAAAAGTATTTTTTTGGTCTTATTTTGGTGGCTTATTTTTAGCTATTATTTTAGGTTGCTTTGCGACTGTTATCCCCGTATTGACTTGGGTTTTGTTAATAGAAGGTGTCTCACATATTGGATTCTTATCTTTTTTGGGATGGAGAAGTAAATCACCACCCTTTAGAATTTATGCTGGAGAGCGTATTCAAACTGCGGGATACCTTCATACTTTAATCGGTTTTTGTGTGGCTATTATGTTATTAAGTAAAGACAATGTGGGAATTGAGAGTACAGAAACATGGTTAGCACCAATGGGGAGTGCATTAATAACAAGTATTCTGGGTTGGTTCTGTGGTGGTGAAATAGCATATAAAGAAGATGACTCCTTAGATAAAGCTATTAAAAAAATAGAAACAGCCTTTGACAATCTTCAAACTAGGCAGGAAGAAGCCTTTGACAATCTTCAAACTAGACAAGAAGAAGCCTTTAAAAATCTTCAAAATACCATAGCAAAAATGCTAAAAAGTTATCTAATTCAATTAGCAAAAGTTTTTACACGACAGAATAAAAATACTGATGAAAAAATAGAAAATTTAGTCATTAAATTACAAGAAAATAATGAATCTATTATTGAAAGATTCAATCAACTTAACTCAATTGTTAAAGACGAATCAGATACCTTACAAGAAACCTTTGGTCAACTTAATAAAGCCATAAAAAATGAATCTAAATCTGTTCCCCAATCTTTAGAACAACTTAGCTCTGTTATTTCTAAACAATCTCAGGATCTTCGCAATAGTTTTGAAGTACTTAATAATGTTATTGGCAACAATTCTTCTTCTTTTTCTGATAACTTAGAAAAGTTAGAAACAGAAAGCAAAAATGCGGTAAATAGTATGTCCGGTACATCGCAATCTGTTGAAAGATTTGCTGAGGAACTAAAACATATCCTTATTTTGATTGAACAGTTAGAACAAACTATTAAATATATTATTGAAAATACAGAAAAGACAAAAAAGGAGGATTGATTCATGAATTCAAAACAACTAAAATATGCTGAAATTTTTTCCTTTTTAGCTTTATTTTTCCTGATTATGTTTATATTTTTCAACGATAAAATAAATGCCTATTTAGAAGAATGTAAACAAGACAACATGAATATACAAGAACAATCAAATATAGTTAAAGGTAAAAATGAAGATTTACAGAGAAATATTCAAATAGTTAAAGGTGAAAATAAAAATTTAAAAGAGAAGTTTGACGACTGCTTTGAATCAGATTCTTATAGGGGAACATATCCCCCCAATATAACTATAGAAAATACAGGAGAATATGCTTTTCCACTAGGTCAAGCTAAATTAACTCCAGCATTAGAGTATTTTATTTCAGGAGAAATTGTTGAGAAGATAAAAGAGACTTTTGACAATTATCCTGTAAATGCGATAGAAGTAATTGGACATACAGATGGAGTAGAAATAAGTGCCAACTCTAATTTAGATAAACTCTTAAGTCAAGTAGCTAATGACAATAAAAAAATAGAAAAATTACGGGCAGGTTCTAATGCTGATTTAGGACTAATGCGTGCTTTAGCCGTTATTAAAGCACTTCAACAAGAAGAAGAACTTTTGGAATTATTTGAAGATGAAGGAATAGATCAAAAAAAAGTTTTTCGAGCTTATTCTGCTGCACAGCTTTATCTTCCTGATGGTACGATCGCACCACCAGAATCTGATGCTAATGAGGATAAGTCTCGTCGGCGAATTGAAATTCGTTTTACACAATTAAAATATCAAAATAAGAATTAAACTTAAGGAGAAAAATTATGCCAGTAGGATTACCAGAACCAGAATTTATTGTAAACTCAGAACCTCGTTGCCCCGTCATCCTTCTCTTGGATACATCAGGTTCTATGTATGGAGAACCGATTATAGAATTAAATCAAGGGGTTAAAATTTTTAAAGCAAGCGTTATGGAAGATAACAAAGCTTCTTTAAGAGTAGAAGTAGCCGTTATTACCTTTAACAGCGATATTAGTGATATTAGTGCCAAAGATGGTTTTGTCACCATGAATAAGTTTACTCCTCCGAAACTTGAAGCATCAGGCGGTACACAAATGGGAGCTGCTATTAACAAAGCATTAGATGTATTAGAAGAACGAAAAGTAGTTTATAAAGACAATGATATTCAATATTATCGCCCGTGGATCTTTTTAATCACAGATGGAGCACCCACTGATACTTATAGAAATGCGGCTAAAAGATTAAAAGAAGCCGAGAATAACAACAAATTATTATTTTACTCTGTTGGTGTAGAAGATGCTGACATGGATACTTTAAAAGAAATTACCCCAAATTTGGAACGTGCCAAAAAACTCAATGGTTTAGATTTTCAGTCTATGTTTAGATGGTTAAGTGATTCCGTCAAGCAAGTTTCAAGAGGTAAAATTGGCGAAAAAATAGAGCCTCCCTCTACTAGCGGTTGGGAAACAGTTATTGGTTAAAAAAATACTAGATTATTATGAATAAAAATTATACCCAAGGTTTTGCTCTCATTGTCGGTGTTGGTGCTGATTTACCCAACACTATAGATGATGCTGAGGGAATAGCAAATCTTTTAAAAGACTCTTCCCGTTGTGCTTATCCTCCTGAACAAGTTCACTTACTTACAGGGGAAAAAGCAACTCGTAATCACATTATCTCGACTTTAGAACATTTATCCCAGACAAGTAATTCTGAATCTACTGTAGTTATTTATTTTTCAGGACATGGTTATAGCGTAATTTCTCCCACTGGAGAGTTTTACTATTTAATGTCTTATGGATACGACTTAAACCAATTATATCAAACTGCCATTAATGGAAATGAATTTGCTGAAAAACTTAAAGCTATTCCTGCCAAAAAATTATTAATATTACTTGATTGTTGTCATGCAGGTGGGTTTAGTGATACAAAAGTACCTGGACTACAATTGACCAAATCTGCTTTACCTCTAGAAGCACAAACTATTCTTTCTCAAGGAAGTGGTAGAGTAATCATTGCTTCATCCCAAGAAGATGAGCTATCTTATGCAGGAAAACCCTATAGTGCTTTTACCTTAGCTTTAATTGAATCTTTTTGCGGTATTGGAGTAGCTAAAAAAGATGGTTATGTACGAGTAACGGATTTAGCACTTCATGCTCGTGAAGTAGTGCCAAAACGTACCAGTGATCAGCAACATCCTATTCTGCACTTTGAGGAAGCGGATAACTTTGTTGTGGCTTATTATGCGGGTGGCGAAACTCAATCTAAGGATCTTCCTTTTGATACTAAGCCTGAAATTAAACTTTCACCAGAAGTTCAAACAGCTTTTAACCAAAGTGGTCAAAAAGTTGATTCCCAAACAAATATTGCTGGTGATGTACATGGATCTATTTTATCTGGTAAATTTGAAGATTCTGTAGAAGTAGGAAAACAAGAAAATGTAAAGGTTAACGGCGGCTTTTATCAACCTAAATGGGAGGTTAAAGGTAATGTAAACCAAGCTCAAGGAGATATAGTTTCTGTTAGTGGAGAAACCAATCGGAAAGATAAAATCTTAATGCAGGTTTTTACTGATTTAATGCAAGAGATAAAATCATTACCTGTTGATGATCAAGAATTGATTAAGAGTATTGCTAAAGAAATTCAAGAGTTAGCTCAGAAAATTCAACAAGGATTTGATGATATTAAAACTCAAGAGGCTTTGGAAAAACGTTTAAGAAGTCTAAGAGTTATGTCTCAAGATTTGGGAGAAAAGATTATTACTGAACTTGCTGAACAATCTATAAATCTTGACAATGTAATTCAGGCAATTGTCCAAAGAGTGCAAATAGATTTGTCTAGTAAGAGTGAGTAAGGAATTGGAGAATTTAGCCTATGGATTCTAATAACTTAATAGAAAAAGAAATTGAACAATTAATTAAGAATGATGAATATAAATTACTTAAACCTCTATTGGAATATATAAAATTAATGTTCATAAATAACTATTCGTCGATAGACACAACCAGAGGATTACTAGATGTAACCAAACAAATTAAAACCGATAGTACAGGTAATCCTTATGGGTTTGTTAAAGATATTGTATTCGGTTACAAGCAACCTCAATGGAATGTAGAAACTGTTAATCAAACTTCTGGAGATTTCTATTATTTAACATTTCAAGTTTTAGAGAAAGTTCTACCTGATCTTGAACAAATCCAAACTGTTCCTAGTATTTCATTACCAGTTATGCTTTTTGTTATGACTAGAAAAGAAGCTGAAGAATTATCTTCTGAGCAAGTTTTTAAAGGTTATTCTCAAGAATTTTTGGCAGAATTTAACAATTTTAAAACAATATTGGCAGAGAGATATACTGCTAACTGGATAAACCAATACCATGAAGTAAGACAAGCTTGGCAACCATTTTTAAATTCTTCAGAAAATATTGAGGGATTGTTAAAACAAAAATTGGAAAAAGTTAAGAATTTGCCCAGAATGATTGAACCTGAATTTGTAAATCCTATAACTATTAATAATAATGGTAATTATCGAAATGATTTGAAGAGATTAAGAAATAATGTATGTCTTGTTATTATAGATGCAATTTCAATGCGGCATCCAATAATTCAAAAAGAATTTCGGAAATCATTATTAGATGTTTTTGATAACACCATTGTTGCGACTTTTGATCCCACTAAAGATGAATCAAACATTTTACAACAAAGAATGATTCATTTTATTGAGTATTATCAAGATTTAGAGTGTTCAAAACGCAGACATTGGGATGATGATGGAAAGTGTAATGTGATATATCAGTCTCCAGACTTAGGTGGTTTGCTGATAGATCGATTGGAATATTTGCTCAAAAATGAAGATAATTCTCAATCAAGTAATTTTCTAGATAATTTATATAATAGAGAAGAGGGACATTAACTCAATGATTTATACATTCTATTCTTTCAAAGGTGGTGTAGGACGTTCAATGGCTTTGGCTAATGTCGCTGAGTTACTATATCGCTGTGGATTAAAAGTTTTAATAGTTGATTTTGATTTAGAAGCTCCAGGTTTAGAACATTTTTTCGATGTTCCTAAAGCTATCAATAAACCTTCTGATGTACTTACTAAATCTGGCTTAATAGATTTGCTGGTTACTTATAAAAAATTAAATGGTTTACCCTTACCATTTAATGATGGTATTTCTGAAGATTCTGAAAAAAAATATTCTCTTTCTAATCCAGTCCCACCATTAAACAATTTTATTGTTCCCATTTATAAAAAACAAGTTACTGGTGGTAGCCTTGAAATAATTCCATCAGGAAAACGAATACAAGAAGAGGGAGATTCAAATAAAGATTATTTAAACGATTATGCTCAAACTGTTCGATCTTTTGATTGGGATAATTTCTATAGAAAATATGAGGGAGAAAATTTTTTCGATTGGTTTCGCCATGAAGCCGAATCTTGTGCTGACATTGTATTAATAGATAGTCGTACTGGTATAACGGAAATGGGAGGGATTTGTACTCATCAATTAGCTGATGTAGTAGTGATGATTCTGGGAACTAATGAACAAAATATTGATGGGGCAAAGATGGTAGCAGAAAGTTTAACTAATCCTAAATTGATTAAAGAATCAAGAAACAACAGAAAACTATCCCTACTTTTTGTTCCTAGTCGAGTAGAAAAGAGCGAATCAGATTTAGTTAATAATTTTTTTCAAAAACTTGATGAACAAAGATTGAATAAATTCATCTCACCAGATTTGCAGTTTGAAAAAGAAAATTTATTCGTTGACCTCATGATCCCTTACATTCCTCGGTATGCTTTCCTAGAAACTATCATTGATCAAGACAAGATACCAGTCAGCGACACAGATTTATACGATGCATATAAAAGGCTGACTTTTACACTTATGCAGTTAGTTCCTAAAGATAATTCTTTCTATGATCAATCTTTAGATGTGATCGGAGAAGTCTTACGTAGTAATTATCCTTCTAAATTTCAAATATCAAATATGGAAAAACGAGCAGAAAGTTATCAATCTAAAGGATTGTACTCAAAAGCAGAAGAGCTTTATCTTGAAATCCTGGAAAGAAAAAAACAATTCTACAAATATGAGAGTCTCGAAGTGACAATTACTCTTGAGGTTTTAGCAGAATTATACGAATCTCAAGGACGTTTCTCAGAAGCAGAAAGTCTTTTTCGTGAAGCAAAGGAAATTACTAGAAAATTATCTTCAAAAAGCGGTTGGGAGGAAATTACTGGTTAATATGAAAAAATCACTTATGAATTGGAAAACAGCTTGTCATTTTTCCACTGGAATTTCCCATCAAAAACAAGGAATACCTTGTCAAGATTATGCTAACTATCATTCTCTCAAACCAGAGGTAATTATAGGAGCAGTAGCTGATGGTGCTGGTAGTGCTAAATATGCTGAGATAGGGGCTAAATTAGCAGTAGAAGAAACACTTAAATATTTAGAAGAAACACTTAAATCTTTAGAAAAAAAATATCAACAATTATTCTTTCAACCTTCACCATCAATGAACGACTTTACTAAACAACTATTCTCTAATGCAGTTGAAACCGTTAAAGATACTTTAAAAACAAAAGCGGAACAAGAGCAATGTTATATTAATGATTTTAATTGTACTATTATGGCTTTTATAGCTACACCTAAATGGATAGCAGCAATGCAAATAGGGGACGGCTTTTTAGTGGTACGTTTAGAAAACAAAGAAAATTATGAATTAGTTTTTCAGCCCGACAAAGGGGAGTATATCAATGAAACGACTTTTATAACTTCAACCAATGCCTTAGAAAAAATGCAGATAAAAGTACTCACTGGAAATCAAAAATTTATTTGTGCATCTACCGATGGTTTAGAAAGAGTTTCTATTAATCTTAGTAATTGGCATCCTCATTCACCTTTTTTTAAGCCACTGGAAAATTATCTAGAACAAATCGATAATCCAGAACAAAATCAAGAATATCTCCAAAATTTTCTAAATTCAGAACGACTTAATGCTCACACCGATGACGATAAGACTTTACTTATTTGTCTTTATCACTAATTGTAATAGGAAAAACTATTGACAAAAAAAAAACTTAAATTTTAGCTTTTTAATAATCAAATTATGTTTAATCTTCGACAATTAATCAGTTCATTTTTAACTAAAACATCTATTTGGTTTAGGCAAATAAAAAATAGGAAAAGAAAATTAAAAGCAAATGAACTAATTTATCGTGGAGTCAGTTATGAATCCAAACCACCTGTTGAGATGATCGAAACTGAAGTAATAGGCAAATATAGAGGTTGTGATGTCAAAATTCATAAACTAAAAAAACAATTAATACTTAAACCCAAAAATAATTTACAATACCGAGGGAGAACATATTCTTACAATCCCATTGTAATTTATGTTGAGCCTGAACTAGAAATTAGCCCTACAATTCCAAATAATATTAATGAAAATCAAGAAGAAAATAACGATACTATTCATACATTTATAGACAATTCAAATGAAGGAAAAAACAATACCACTATTTCACTTATAGACAATTCAAATAAAGAAGAAACTAATCCCGATATTTCAACTATTGATAATGATAATGAAGAAGAAAAACCGCCTACAATTATACCAGAACCAGAGCTTTTGATTCAATCTACTCCTAGATTAAGATTGAGATTAGAGAAAGATGTTTTTAAAGAAAAGCGAATTAATACCAGTGGAGAAGGGGAAATTTGTACAATTTCTATTAGTAGTGAGGTCGCAAATTGGCTAAAAAATCCTCAGAATTATCTAGCTAAAATTTACCACGAACCCACCCCAGAAAAAGGCAAAAAATTAGAACTGATGGTTAAGAAGAAACCTCCTCAACATCCATTATTTGATAATAATTATTATCTGGCATGGGCTGAGTATATATTATTAGAAGATGTTTCTGGTGAAATAGTTGGCTTTTTAATGCAAAAAATTCCCGAAGCCAAACAATTAATTGAAGTTTATAACCCAGAGAAACGTCTAATACTAAATCTTGAATATTATTGGGAAATCGACTGGAAATTTCTTCACCTTACTGCCATGAGAATTGCATCTATTATTCAACATCTTCACGCCGAAAATTATGTAATAGGAGATATGAAACAAGATAATATATTAGTTAATCAAGAAGCATTACCTTCAATTATTGATACCGATTCCTTTCAAATTACTGACCCTGAAACTGATAAAATATATCATTGTAATGTGGGTTCAGAAGGTTTTACTCCACCTGAATTATTAGGAAAAGAATTTAGTGAAATCACTCAAAATAATACTCATGATAACTTCAGATTAGCAGTTATTATCTATTATTTATTATTTGGAGAACATCCTTTTTCAGGAAAGTGGATTGGTTCAGAAGAACGCCCAGAAATTGATGAATTAATAGGATTGAATTATTGGCCTTATGCACCTAATAGTTTGATACAATCAAGCTTTAGAAATATTCCTTTAGAAATAGTTCATCCAGACATTAAAGAATGCTTCCTGAGATGTTTTAATGATGGATATTATAACCCTATTTTACGTCCTTTTGCTAGTGATTGGAGTCGTGCGTTAAAAAATGGACTCGATGATTTAGTACAATGCCCACAAAATAGTAATCATTGGTATAGTCAAACTTATGGCAGATGTTATTGGTGTGAAAGAAATGAACATCTTAGAGTCGATATATTTGATATATTTGACAGGTCTAGATTATATAGAAAACTTCTTGCTTTACTTCAAGAAAAAGAATGGAAAAAAGCAGATTTAGAAACAAAATATATTATGCTTAAAATTACAGGAAGAATGAAAAAAGGTTGGTTAGATGAATCAGCAATAAAAAAATTTCCCATTGATGATCTAAAAACAATTGATGAATTTTGGCAAAACTATTCCAATCAACATTTTGGTTTTAGTGTACAAAAAAATATTTATTTAGGTACTAATAATAAACCAGGAGAATTTAATAGAGAAACTTATAATAAATTTGGAGAAGAAGTTGGTTGGAGAGATAAAAAAATATGGAAAAATTACCGTGACTTAGAATTTTCTCTCAACGCACCAAAAGGACATCTTCCCTTCTGTTGTTCAGCCTTTAATGTTTGCTTAGTTTCTTACATTAGCGTAAAGCTAGGGAACGTGTAATCTTGTGCCAACTCAAAATCTAAAATTCCGACTTATTGATTGATTTGGAACTAATCATCAAAAATTGGCTAAAAACTTAAAATAATGTCATGATTTTCTAACAAAGTAGCTAAAAAGTACCGACTCTATCTAAAATCAGAACTTTTCATGTTTTATAGTAAATATATTTAGCTACTAAAAGTAACCTCTCAAACCTTTACAGTAAAATGGTTTTAGCTTACTTAATAATCAAACAAAAATGGTCGCCTGATTTTTTATTAGCAGAAGGATTATTGCACCTTATTTCTTTAGTTATTTTCGGATACATCACTAAATCACATTCGTTGAAAATTTATGCAGGAGAGAGAATTCAAACAGCAGGTTATCTCCATACCCTAATTGGCTTTTCTGTTGCCATTGGATTAGTGGCTTCTGGAGGGCAAACAACTATTAATAATTTGAATTTCCTAACAATTGATAACATTCAAGGTTTACTTAGCCCAATGAGTAGTGGATTATGGACAAGTATTTTAGGTTGGCTGTTTGGTAGTGAAATAAGTGCAAAGGGAAATCAATTAGCCGAGAAAGTAGAAACAGAAAAATCACTAAATGGAAAAAGCACTGAATCTAATACAATCCCTGAATTTAAGACGATATATCCTCCACAAAATAATCAAAAAGAATCAGTAAAATTAGACACAAATCAAAATCAATTACTGGAGGAAAAACTTGATAATTTATTATCAAAAATAGACCAATATAATGATGCTTTAATAGAAACCTTCCGTAAACTGAGTTTAAAAATCGATGCAGAATCTGATGTTTTTATCCAAACCTTCCGTAAACTGAGTTCAAAAATGAATACAGAATCTGAAGACTTAATTAAAACTTATCGTCAACTGAGTTCAAAAATGGATACAGAATCTGAAGATTTATTTAAAACCTTTCGTAAACTTAGTTCAGACATAGAAAACCATTCTAACTCTTTCCCCAAAGCCTTGGATAATTTTAGCTTAGTTATTCAGGAAAATTCTCGTTCTTTATCGAGGGATTTCGAGCATTTACGAGAAGCGACAAGGAATACGGCTAATAAACTGGGAAATATCTAAGGTAATTTCTTCCTCCTGAATTTACCAGTTAACAAACAAAAATTGAAACAGTTTAAATATCAATCTTGTTATTTTTTTTTACCAATTACCTAAACTAAAACAACAAAAATTATGAAAGCTAGTGAACTAAAGTATGCTGAAATTTTCTCATTTCTTGCTCTAATTTTCTTTATGATGTTTATTCTTTCTTTAAGCAATATCGCAATAAGTCCACCAGAAATACCCACGCCCCCTAATGAACCAAATACTACCCTTCCAGATCCTATTATTCTAGATGAAGAAGCCGGCAAATTTGATTTTCCCAAAGGTGAAGCAACTTTACCACAAGATCTTAAAGATTATATTTTAAAGGACATTGTACCGAAAATAGAAGATAATATTAAAGTACATGACATTAACACTATTGAGGTAATAGGTCATACCGATGGGCAACCCGTTAGTCAAAAAACTAACAGTAATTTAGATCTAGAGATTAATAAAGTGGCGGTAGGAAAGATACCGATGGAAGATTTAAAAGCTGGTTCTAATGCCGATTTAGGATTGATGAGAGCCTTAGCCGTTGTTCAAGAATTACAAAGAATTCAAAAAGAAGGAAAAGGTTTAAAAATAATAGATGAGAAAGGATTAGGCAACCAAAACATTTTTCGGGTTTATTCGGCAGGTCCACTTATTCTCACTGATGGAGAATTTGCTCAATACAATCCTAATTCAGATGCTCAACGTAGGCGAATCGAAATTCGCTTTACTAAACTTCCAAAATAGAACAATCCATCTTAAATCAACAATTATCAAATTATTGCTAATTGAATAACTTTAAATATTTATCATCATTAAATCAAATTATTAGGAGGAAAAAAGTTTATTATGTCATCAAAAGTTGTAATTAGGGTAATTAAAGGAAAATTAACAGTAAAAGAATTTATATTTGATGAGCATGATATTTGTATTATAGGTCGAAATCCTGACTGTCATATCCCAATTCCTGATGATGAAGATCATAGTAAAATTTCTCGTCGCCACTGTCTTCTGGAAATTAATCCTCCTCAAATTCGAGTTAGGGATTATGGCAGTAAAAATGGCACAATTGTTAATGGCAAAAAAATTGGACAAAGAGATCAACATGAAACTCCAGAAGAGGCTAAAAATCGACCATTTCCTGAACGTGATTTAAAAGATGGAGATACAATCACTTTAGGGAAAATAGTGTTTCAAGTCAGTGTTGAAAATCTCACAAACGATCCAATCTCTACACAAAAAACAGTGCGACTTGTTCCTAGATCACAAGAGCCACCAGATGATTACCCAGAGGGTTCTGAAAACAATAATATTTGGGATCGGGATCTTATTTCATTGTTTCGAGAAATGTGGGAAAAAAAACTCAGACCTCTAATAGAGTTCCCAAACGATGAAAATTCACAAACTATCTCCAGATATGAATTATTGAAAACGTTAGGAGAAGGAGGTTATGGGGCAGTTTATTTAGCTAGAAATGAAAACTGTGATGAAGAAGTTGCCATTAAGGTAATGCTACCTCAAACAGTAAAAGAGAATAATCAAGTAGAAAGATTTTTGCGAGAGATTGAAAATACTAAGGCATTAAAACATCCTAATATCGTTGAGTTATTTGACTATGGTTATTGTTATAAAGAAAATGCTTTCTTTTTTACCTTAGAATATTCTCCGGGAGGAAGTCTTCAGCAGTTGATTAAACAACGGGGTTTATTATCTATTGAAGAATCTGTAAATATTATATTGCAGGTTTTAGACGGCTTAGAATATGCCCATAAAGCAGAGATTCCCTATGTCAGGTTAGCAAATGGAAGAATGGGAAGAGGAAATGGTTTAGTTCATCGTGATATTAAACCAGATAATATTTTATTAATGAACAATCAAGCTCCTTATCAAGTTAAAATTGCTGATTTTGGTTTATCTAAATCCTTTGAATTAGCCGGTTTGAGTGGTCTTTCTGTCAGCAATGGAACTGCGGGGACACCTTCTTTTATGTGTCGTAAACAAGTTATTAATTTTAAATATGCAAAACCTGATGTTGATGTGTGGAGTACGGCGGCGACTTTATATTATCTTTTAACTGGGCAATATGTGAGGAAATTCACAGGTGAAGATTCTTTTATCGACATTTTAAAGAATGATACGATTCCTATACGCAGACAAAATTCATCAATTCCTGAGCCTTTAGCTAAAGTAATTGATGGAGCTTTGAATGAAGAATCTAACAATCAAAATAAAATTAATATTCAAACAGCAAGAGCTTTTAAAACTGCTTTATTATTTGCAATGGGATGGGATGATTAATTATGAATTATTTTGAAGAAGGAAGACTATTAAATAACGGTAAATATAGAGTTATTGACACTCTTGGTTCTGGTGGTTTTGGGATTACTTATTTAGTTGAAGAAAATATAAATAAGCAAAGAGTTTGTATTAAAACTATTAATGTTCGGTCTTTACAACAACAATATGGAAATCCAAAGAGACATGACAATAACTCTGGTTTTGATAAATATTTCCAAAAGGAAAAAGAAAAATTTGTTAGAGAGGCGATAAGTTTAGCAACTTTGAATCATTCTCATATTGTGAAAATATATCGTGATTATTTTGAAGAAAAAAATATTCCTTGTATAATAATGGAATATATTGATGGTGACAATTTACAAACTCTCGCTAAGCAAAAAGAAGGTTTTACTGAAGCAGAAGCAATTAAATATATTTTGGAAGTTGGTAATGCTTTAAGTTATATCCATCAAGAAGGGATTCTCCATCTAGACGTAAAACCCTCCAATATTATGCTGAGAAGAGAGACAAATGGAGCGGTTTTGATTGATTTTGGTTTAGCCCGTGATTTTATTGAAACCCCAAATCACACGATTTCAGGTACAGAAGGATTCGCACCTTTAGAACAATATTTGCGTAGTGCTAAACGGGGTGCTTATACCGATATTTATGCACTTGCCGCCACTTTATACTATTTACTTACCTTAGAAACTCCTTTGAATGCTCAATATCGCAGTTCAGGCTATGATTTGATTCCTCCGCAAAATCATAACCAATCTATAAGCGATCGCACTAATTACGCCATTATCAAAGGAATGGAATTAGAAGCGGAAAATCGTCCTCAATCCATAGAAGAATGGTTTGAATTATTAGGAATTGAATTATTAGAAACTGAGCTCAAAAAAGAAAAACCTCCACAGGAAAAAGATACTAATGAAATCGAAGATCCTTGGAAAGATTCATCTATAGACAATACTAAAAATAAAGTATGCAACAAATATCCTAAGTTAAAAGAATTTTTAGAAAAACAGGAATGGGAAGAAGCTGAACAGGAAACAGGACTACAAATACTCAAACTAATGAATAAAGAAAGTTGGGAATATGTTAATCAAGACGATTTATACCATTTAAAAACTGAAGATTCAAAAACTGATTTAAAAACTATTGATGATTATTGGGTGGATTGTAGTGACGGAAAATTTGGCTTTTCTGTGCAGAAAGATATTTGGGTTGAGTTTGGTGGAAAACCCGGATTCTATGATTATGAAGTCTTGGAAAAATTTGGCGAACAAGTGGGGTGGAGGCGAGACGGAAATTGGTTGAGTGATGAAGAATTAGTCCTTGATAACAATAGTTATTCAGATGCTCCTCGTGGTAAATTTCCATCAGGATTTATGGCTGTCTGGATGATGGTTAATCAATGAACTTAGTTCGGGTGAAAAGTGGTGTAATCTTCGTTCAACGAAGTATGCAGTTTTTTTTCAAAAATCAATCAGTATAAATTACCATCTTTTGTGTTTCCCCCAAAGCTATTTTACCTCGATATTTTTCCCCATTAAATTTTCTAGATGTTTTGATGTTAATGATTACTGATTACGCTTTTGTTTATACATTTGCGTCCGAATACTGCCAGCACTGCGATTTAACTTTTTACTTAATTCAAAAGATGAATGATTCCCATATTCAGAGATTAATAGTTTATTTTCCTCCGCCGTCCATTCATTATTCGGCAACTTATAATAATGACAGATAAAACTGATTGATTCTTTAGTTCTGCTTACTATTTTCGCTACCTCTGATAATGATATTCTCTTCTCTCTTAATTCTCTAATTAAATTTAATTCTATAGTTGTCATTCTTTTCCTTTTCATTCGCAAAAAATTTATCTAATATTTTTGACACTTACCCTTTCATTTTACAATTAAATTCGTTATCTTAAGAATATATCATTCAAATCTGATTCCCAATTATGAAAAAATTAGCCGTTCATATTGGTATCAATCAAGTAGATAATGACTCATATAAAATTGAGATACCACCATTATTAGTTTGTGAAAATGATGCCAGCGAACTAAATAACTTTACTTCAACTAATGGTTTTGAATCTCAACTTCTTTTATCTAATAATGCAACAACTTCCACCATAATTAAACTCATAAAATCTGCTAGTAAACTACTATCCAATGGCGATAAATTTTAATTGACTTATTCAGGACATGGGTGTCAAATACCCGACTTAGACGGCGATGAAAAGGATGGAGTGGACGAGGCTTATGTTTGTTTTGACAAGCCTTTATTAGGACGTTGTGTGGAGAGAGGGCGAAAAACGGCGGTTAGCGTATAATTAGAATTATAAAACGACTGAATGGGGAGGATAACTTGGCGTATAATTAGAATTGTTCATCAAGAATTTCTCAAGTTTCTCAAAGGACGTAACTCATTTCTGCTAAAGGTTTTAGCCACGTCAAATTCATAACGTCCATAAGGATTTATATGCTCAAAACGAGCTGGAGAAAGATGAATAAAATCAGACTCATTAATTTCTTTTCCTTCTAATTTTAGTTGAGATATTGCTTCTTGCATATATAAAGTATTCCAAGCAACTACCGCATTTGTAACTAAAGTTAAACAAGTAGATTGATTGGCTAAATTTTCATCCTGACTTTGGCGAATGAATCCTTGATGTGCAAAAAAGAGAAATCGTCTTAAATCATGCAGTTTTTCTCCTTTATTCAATTGAGTATTAATTCGGCGACGATAATCTTCACTATTGAGATAACGTAATATAAAATTGGTTTTTACCAAACGTCCATACTCTTCTAATGCTCTAAGTAAGCCATTTTGTTGTGGGAATGATTGTAACTTCCCAATAAATAAAGATGATGTTACCCATCCTAACTTGAGTGAACCTACTACTCGTAATATATCATCCCATCGATTCAAAATATAATCAAGATGTATTTTCCCTTTAAATAAAGGTTTCAGATTCGGATACTTAATATTTTTGTCAATTAAATAGAGACATTTTGATTTTAATGCCTTTAATCGGGGAGAAAATTGTAATCTCAATAAATCAAACAAAGCAAACATGACATCACTATAACCTGCCGTATCGGTTGTATGTTCAAGAATACTGAGTTCAGTCTCATTATCTAAAATAGCATCTAATAAATAAGGGGCATCCTTCATGGTAGAAGGGATAACCTTGTCTCCATACTGAGAATGTTGATCCGAAGTCCACGTATAGAAAGTCAGCCCTTTTCCATAGCCAAAATAACGAGGTAAAGCCACTGCCTGACGGTTTTTAACAGCAACAGGAAACCTTTGTCCATCAGAAGAAGAAAGTGTTCCACCACCCCAGAATTGACTCAACCATTGATGATACTGGAAATTAACAATAGCTGTATTGGCTTCAGATAGCGTTTCTTCCCTTAAATACCAATTAGTAAACCATACCTTATCGGTCATAACTTAGGTTAGCAATCATTGCCATACGAGACAATCCTAAATTAGTCGCTTGAGCTAGAATAGCCGCATATAAATACTTTCGGGTGTCTTCAGGAGAATTTATATTTCCCCCCGCATGGGTTAAAGCATAACTGAAACCAGTTAACTTATCTATTTCCATAAGTAATTCGCTTAAATCAATTTGGGGAAGACTTTTACCCACTAACTGCTGTAATTTTTGAGCCGTTTGAGGTAAATCTTCTGCTTTTAAAGGAGAAATAATGAGTTCATCATTTTCATCCATACGAACTTTATCATTATTATTGATGGTTTGATGGAGTTTCTCCAATTGATAATCTAATGCCTCTTGTTGCCGTTGCAATTGTTCGTTTCCAGCGAGCGGAAGCTGTAAGATTTTGCTAACTTCAGGGCGTAAACTTGACCATTTTTCCTTGGGAATGAGATAACTTTCAGGATTCGCATAGCGACGACTGTTAAACTAAGCGGAAACGTCACCATTTCCACTCGTCTTCAAAACCGTACGTGAGACTTTCACCTCATACGGCTTCTCTGTGACAGATTCCTTGTCATGGATACAAGTTAATAAACCAACTTTTCTTAGTACCTGAAATTCCCATGTCGATAACTTCCCATCCCCTTCTTTAATCCTGTCGTTATAAAGATTTTCTGCTATTAATTGCAGTTGTTCTGAGGGAATTTCGTCTATAGGTATGTTTTCTAGACTTCCATCGGTAGCGGTTTTAATATCGTGGCAGTGACGATGCAGTAATTGGAAGTTCCTATATTCGTCCTTTCCACCTCTCGATTTCGGAACTATATGGTCAACTTCTAGTACATCCCCGTCTTTAAAGTACAGTCCACAGTGATTACATTTACCCTTTTGACGTTTCAAAAGAGTTGCTTTCGTTAATGGCATTTCAGGATGATTTCCCATACGGGTAGCCCAATAGATTGACTTACCATCAAAGTAACTTACGCCACTTTTGACTTTCGTATGTCGGATAATTGGTGTTTTAGCGTGTTGGGCTAATTCAAAAACAATTTCGCCTTTTTCCTTGACCCCAAATATCCAATTCCTCTTATCTCTAGAATGCCAATACTTTTTCTTTACCCATTTTCTTCCTTTCTTGGTATGTCTTCTCTCTGCCCATCTTTTGAGTTGTTGGTAGAGTATATGGTCACAGTATGAAAAGACTTTCTTACTGCAAACCGTTCGATAATAGTTAGCCCAACCCCTAATGATGGGATTTAGTTCTCTGATGAGAGCTATCTGCGAACTAGCTTTGTGTTTATCTATGACTTTACCCAACTTTTCAACATGAGCTTTGATTTTTTCTTTGGATGGTTTTGTTATAGTTTTAAATCCAAGTATTCTTCCATTACATTTACCACTGTGATGTTTTCCCACAGGAAATTGTCTAATGGTAAAACCTAGGAAATCGAATCCCGTGTTTCCATCATACTCATATACTGTATGGGAAATACGGGTTTTACTTGGTTTAAGTTCTAAACCAATATCTTTTAACCACTTTTCAATTATTGATTTACACTTCCGAATTACATCTAAGTCTTGGTGCAAGATAACAAAATCATCTGCATATCTAATTAGGCTTAGTTGTCTTCTCTTATCCCTTTTACTCTTTATATTCCCATTACCATATCGAGGTTTTAATGTTTCGGCATATTTCTTGATTTCTAATTCCATCCCATGCAATGCAATGTTGGCTAATAGGGGAGAAATTACGCCACCTTGAGGTGTTCCTTCTTCAGTAGCTGACCAAGATTTATCAATAACACCACTAGAGAGCCATGCTTTGATTTGCCGTTCTAATTCAGGATAAGTTTGAAGTTTAGCTAACAATTTATTGTGGTCAATTTTGTCAAAGCATTTAGCTATATCAGCATCCAATACATATTTAGATGTATGTTTTATAGTCAGAAAAATTGCTTCTATAGCATCATGGCATGACATACATGGTCTGAACCCATAACTATTATCTTCAAAATGACATTCCCATTGAGGTTCTAAGGCTAATTTAGCTAGAGCTTGTTTTGCTCTATCTTCCATCGTAGGTATCCCAAGTGGTCTTTGCTCCCCATTTGGTTTTGGTATCCAAACTCTGCGAGTTGGTTTGCTTTTACCGTTTAATCTAAGGTTATTCGCTAATTGAAAACGTTGGTTAGGTCTTAATTTCTTAACACCATCAACACCTGCGGTTTTCTTGCCTTGATTATCTTGGGTTACTCTACGGGTTGCCCATAAACGCCCAAAGTAAGACTTTGTGAGTAAACGCTGTAATTTGTGAACTGCTTTAATATCACCACATTGACTTGCTTTGTAAATCCTCTTTTGCAACTTGAAGATAGCGATTTCAACTGTTTTCCAGTCAATATCTCGCCAATCATTCCATCTATACTTCTTATTTGAGTTCATAGCTTATTCATTACTAATCGATTGTTTACATTATCTGTCACAGTGAGTACGTCAGCATATCTTCTACATTACATAGAGGCGAAGGCTTCTTACTCAATCCTATTCCCGTAATAGCTTACGCTGGTTACTACTTGTAAATTCGACCTTTTACAAGAGCTAGAACGGGGTTTCCTCGTTCCCAATATCCGTATTCTCAACCTTAGACTCCTTCTATCCACCGACTCTGTGTAAGTGTATCCAATTGAAGAAAAATAACTTCTTGGTACTTTAGAGTGATAACATTTTTGTTTGATTGCCGTTAAGCCATTAAGCAGTCATTTTGGCTTACGATGGTTCGGGCGAAGGTTCGTTGTCTAGTCTTAGTTGAAATGTTTGCCCACAACCAGATTTGGCTACCAGTTGATGTGGCTTTTAACCCTGCAGAGCGCGTATGGTTTACCGCACCAAGTCACTGAGGGTTAGACTGTCACTACTACACCTGTAGGGATGGACTTTCACCATCACGAATATTGAGTTGTCAAGGTTCGGATACCTTGCTAGGGTTACGAAGTTCTAGAATCGGATTCTAGATGTATCTAAGAGTTGCCTTTCAGATACTCTTCTTGACCCTAAACGAGTCGCACATT
>CAJHXH010000976.1_pt1 | contig 41415 bp, 27 predicted proteins | sample 9198571 | NCBI WGS metagenome assembly CAJHXH01 (sample SAMEA7708301, study PRJEB35096) | sediment metagenome | biome: marine neritic benthic zone biome [ENVO:01000025]; feature: sediment [ENVO:00002007]; material: shallow marine sediment [ENVO:03000034] sea grass bed [ENVO_01000059] ... | reverse complement strand
TCAAGAATTAATGCGATCGCCTTTAGGTAAAATTTTGTCAGAAGGATTAACCACTGAGGAATTAACTCCCGAACCTGTAGAATCATATTATACTAAACCAATTTTATTACCTGCTAATTATAATATTAATCAAAGAGAATTTTGGCAAGGAAAAAAACGAATCCCAGATTATGTACCTGACAATTCATCTAGTACTATTCCCGCTATAGTAGTAAAAAAAGCAGGAGATTATCCTCAATTTTGGCATCAAGATACTTCTTTTATCGAAGTAATGAGTGATTTTTACACAAGGATTCGGAAGACGATTTAGTTAAGGTTTGCTGAATAAATCTGAAATAGAATATATTAAACAAATTAAGTATATTACACAAAGAAAAAAGTGCAATACAGGGAGAATATATTTGAAAACTTAAAGAACGATATGAACTATAAATAAGTAGGATTGATTTCTCCATGGGTTAAAACCACATGAATTATAAGCTGTTGCTCAAAGCCTGTTTTAACCACGCTTCTCCAGAAGCTTACGATCTAATTTAGACAAACTGCTATTTTCAGATCGATGTGGCAGACTCAACACTGCCCTACACACCTTGGCTAAAGGTATGCGGCTCTTTTCTATCGTTATGGCGATTTGAAACATAAGCTAATTGTGAGCAATGATCTCTATAATTATTTAGTAATGACAATTGGCTGGGTAAAATTCATGGCTGTATAGTTCACTAAGTTGTTATAAGTTTTATACTAAAAAGATGAGTAGTAACGTTACTATTCATTTTTTCCCATGTTAATAAAATTAGGTTCTGTGAAAGTGTGAAACAAATACGTTTAGCGATTCTTTCTAATGCGGGGGGTAGTGGCAAAACCACCTTAACTACTCATTTAACTTATCTTCTGGCTAAAAAAAAGTTAGGGGTGGTAACGTTTGATTTAGATCCTCAAGCTTCAGTTACTTTATTTGCTGGTTTACCTAAACCTCAACCAGAGCAAACTACTTCTGAAATTCTTAAAAACGATCGCTTTGCCGGGGATTGGCATTTACAGAAAATTTGGGCAGATAAAGTTAAAAATGCTTATGTTTGTCAAGGGGATATTAATCTAGTTAAAACCATTAATGAGTTAGTTTTACATGATCGTGGGGTTTATTTACTAGATGACAAATTAACAGATTATCCTCTCAATCATGATTTTATCATCTTTGACTGTCCTGCCACATTAGGGCCATTGTCAACCATTGCGGTAACGGCGGCGACTCACATTATTATCCCGATTCAGGTGGAGCCAAAATCAACAGGGGGAGCTTCTAAACTGTTAGAGTGGTTATACGAGCGTTTTCGGGCTTTACGTTTAAAACCAGAACCGAAAATATTGGGGATTTTACCTAATCAATATGATTCTAAACGGGCGATTCATCGTACTCTGTTGGAGGAGTTAAAGCCATTGTTAGTTCAATTACAGATACCATGTTTTGAGCCAATTAGGTTTTCTACGGAGTTTCCTAATGCTAGTGCTGTGGGTTTACCTATTCATTTATATCGTCCTAAACATCCTGCTTGTGGAGATTTTGATTCCCTGGTTAATCAGTTAATTAAGGAGTTAAAAGAAGGCAGAAGTTTGAAGGCAGAAGGCAGAAGGTTGAAGGGTTAAGATGGGGATTTGGACCCCACCAAACACCACTGCACCGGGCGCGACGGTGGGGAATTAAACCCTTATGGGGGAAGGGGGAAAGGAAGGGGGTTTTCCTTCTGCGAGAATGCCCTCTGCGAGAATGCCTTTATCGGCGTTGCCCGTTAAAATCAACTAATTAACTCTAAATTAAAGTTATCTAATAGGCATAAAATGTTATATTTTAGATTAGATCGAAAAACAGAAAGTTCTTTAACTGAAATTATTGCTCAAGAAAATATCACATCTGAAGAATTGTATCAGAAGCTAATTTACCAATGGATAATTAATGAATGATTTTTCGATTATTCTTTGTTATTATGGAAAATATTAAGAATATTAATGCTTTTTAAAGAGCTCTAATTAAGTTGTATTTGTTACTAGAAAGAACTTCTAAAAGAATGAATATTTGGAATCAAGAAAAATATATAAAAGCATGGAAATTTGTTTCTATTGCTCATCATGGACAAATAGTTCCAGGAACTAATATCCCATACATAAACCACATTGGAAACGTAGCGATGGAAGCAATGGCAGCTATTGCAAATGGCACACAAATTAATAACCCAGATCTACTGATTCAATGTGCTTTGTTACATGATGTCATTGAAGATACCAATTGCACTTATCACAAAATCAAAAGGGAATTTGGAGTTGAAGTTGCTGATGGTGTATTGGCTTTAACTAAGAACAAAAATTTGTGTTCAAAAGTTGAGCAAATGGAGGATAGTATTGAAAGAATAAGGAAACAACCAAAGGAAATATGGATGGTAAAATTATCAGATAGAATTACAAACTTACAACCTCCACCAAAACATTGGAATAAAGAAAAAATCCAAAAATATAGAAAAGAAGCTATTTTAATATGGGGAAAACTAGGAGAGGCAAATCAATATCTTGCCAAGAGATTAAGTAAAAAGATTAGTGAATATGCACAATTTTTATAAATTTACTTACTGATGCTACACAGCTTTAAGGATTTCATCAATTAATTACCTTCAAAATCAATTAGATAAATATAAGATAAAAAAAAATTCAAACTATTATGACAAATAAAAATAATCAACTAATATCTATTACAGAAACTCTGAAAACTCAATTTCAACACTTATATCAACAAAGATTAAAGCAATTGATTTTATTTGGTTCACAAGCTAGAGGAGATGCACAAGAAGATTCGGATATTGATATATTGGTAGTTTTAAAAGGGGAAGTTAATCCAGTCAGAGAAATTAAAAATAATAGTGATTTTATCAGTAAACTATGCCTTGAATATGATGCGGTAATTAATTGTTTTTATCTTGCTGAAAACAGATTAAATCAAGAGGATAATTTATTCATTAGTAATGTAAAAAAAGATGGAGTTTTGTTATGAAAGAAAAAGTCCAAAAATTACTGAGAAAAGCAGAGCAAAGTATGAATGCCGCTCAATATTTGTTAGTTGGAGGATATATTGAGTTTGCTGTTGCTAGGGCTTATTATACGATGTTTTATTTGGCAGAAGCATTTTTAGTGACAAAAAATATGGCTTTTTCCAAACATTCTGCGGTAATTTCTGCTTTTGGGCGTGAGTTTGCCAAACCGAATATCATACCACCAAAATATCATAAATACTTGAAAGAAGCTCAAGATTTACGCTTATTAGGAGACTATGGAGAAGTAGATACTATTTCAGAGGAAGAAGCTGAATTTCAAATTAGTCGGGCAAAAGAATTTATCGAATTCTCCCAAAAATATCTAAGTTTAATATAAGAACTTATTTTACCTTTTTTAAGGAAATAATACTGGTTTCAGGCTGCAATAATCTTAGCTTTTCAGCTTACGTCAAATCTCAGGTAACAACAACTATAGTCATTTCAAATAAGAATGAAACAAAAATAAATCTCAGAAGTTTTGTAAATAAAGCGTTTAAGATTCAAAAAGTGTCTCAACGTTAATTGAAACAACTATAATTAATCACAATGACAAAAAAAAAGGGGATTCAGTGCCTCTCTGAGATAGGAGATAAAAATAAAAAATAATTCTTTAGATTAAGGGCGAGGATTATGAATAAGTTGTTATAGGTTTTATGCGCTTGTTAGTGAGTAGTAACGTTACTATTCATTTTTTACCATGTTAATAAAATTAGGAGAGCGTGAAAGTGTAAAATAAATAGGTTTAGTCAGTATTTCTAACATAGGAAGTAGTGGCAAAACCACTCTAACAACTCATTTAACTTACCCTATAAACAAAAAAATATTCTTTGGTATGGAAAAAAATCAAGTATGTCGTCATTGTCAAGGTTTAGGATATATCGAAATCAGAGATTGTAGTGGAGAGATTCAACGAGAGGAAACTTGTCTTCATTGTGAAGGTAGGGGCAAAATAGATTTAACAGAAACGGAGGATGATTAATTATGGCAAGAAAAAAGACAGGAAGTGTAATTCAAGAACAATTTGCTGATTTAGGTGTTCATCAGGAGTTAAATCAAGCTAAGTTAACTATAGAGGAATTAACTGCGGAAATTGAACTTTTGAAGCAGGAAGGTGATAAACAACAAGAAGAAGAAAAGGTTAATCAGCTTTATAGTAGTTTACATGGGCAGGGATTAATTGAGTTACCGATAAATGCGATTCAGCCTAATCCTCAACAACCGAGAAAAACTTTTACGGCGGAGAATTTAATTTTATTAGGTCGCTCTTTGGAAATTGATGGGCTACAACAACCTTTATTAGTCTGGCAGGTAAATGAGAATCAATATTTTTTACTTGATGGGGAGAGAAGATGGCGGGCGGCACTGGAAATCGGTTGGGAGACAATTAAGGCATTGATTTTACCTCCTCCTATAGAGAAAATTGATGCTAATCCTGAATTGGTGAGAAGGCAAGCGTTATTGGTTAACCATCATCGAGAAAATCTTAATCCTCTGGATTTAGCGGAGGCGTTGGTGGCAGAAATTGAAGGTAGTTTAGGTATCAAAGCGAGTCAGACTCCTAAGTTATTAAGTGCGGTGATGACGAGGTTATCCCGCAAAAAACAGTTAGAGGTGGTTTCTGGTTTGTTGAGTGAATCAAAATCTGCACAGGAAGAGATTATTAAGCAATGGGTATCAGAGGGTTTAGTTAAGGATTTAGAGGCTCAAGTTTTACTGTTTTTATTGTCTTTGCAGTTGAATCCGATTTCGGTTAAAACGAATATTTTTCCAACGTTGAATTTATTTACTGATTTAAAACGGGCGATTAGGGAGAAGGGTTTAGGTGGGCATCAAGCGAGAATTTTACAGCGACTTTCTCCGTCTAATTTGGCTAAGTCTTCTACTCAAACTCGGAGAATTAGGGATAGGGTAGTTAAGGAAGTGATTGAGCAAAAGTTATCGGTAACTGCTACTCGTGCAAGGGTTAAGCAGGAAATTGAGGGTAGCAAAACTGATACTGAATCATCGTTGGGGAAGGTTGTTGAATCGGTGTTAACCAAAATCGATAAGTTAGAGGTTGAGAGTTTAAATGAGGTTGAGTTAAAAGCCCTTGCTGATTGTCTGGAGGGTAAGTTAAGGATGATTCAAGAGAGGATGAATGATTAATCTTGTTGAGTGAGTAGTAACGTTACTATTCAATTTTTCTGATATTGTTACACATTTTCTTATGTCAAATTAATATCAGAATGTTATTACCTAAAAAATTAGAATGAAATAGTTGTACAAGTATAACGTATGCTAGAAAAACACAAAAGGTTGACGCTATCAAACTATGCAAGTTAGTATATTTAGTCCATAAGTACTTTTTTCTTTAATTCTTCACACTCTTTAGCTAAGGGTATTTAATGAAGATATTAAAATTGTTTTTGCCTTTTCCCAATCCACGATATCGCATAAATGATAAAAGGCTTCTAATAAACCTTTAACCTTCTCTAAATTAGAAGCATCAGTATTTGGTTGATATTTGGTTAGCCAATTAATTACTGCCCGATAAGAAGAGCGTTTTATCCCTCGTTTAATTGCTTTAACTGTAGCTGAATTAATTCCAAGTTCTGCTAGAATTGACTCACTATCATATAAGTTACTCACTTCAGTTTACCTCTTCATTTTCTATTTTTTGTAGTAATGCTTCACACTCTTGGACTAAAGGAATATTTAATTCTGTTGCAAGCGATAAAGCATCGGTGCAGAAATCCGAAGCTAGCTTCTTATTTTCTAATTCCTCATATATTTGCGCTAAAGCATAAAGACAGTTCGCTTCAAGAAGAGGATAGCCTATTTCTTGAGAAATATCTAAAGAAAACTCCAAATAAGGTAAAGCTTCGGAATATCTTTTAAGTGTTGCTAATGTTCCGCCTATGTTTAATAATTCTATTCCTTCTGCACTACGATTGCCAATTTGTTGGCAAATTATTAAACTTTGTTGCTGACATTTAATTGCTTTGTCATGCTTGCCTAAAAATAGGTAAGAAAGCCCCAGCCCTCCAAGGGCATTTCCTTCTCCTAAGCGATCACTAATCTCTCTTGCAATAGTTAAATGTTGCTGATGATATTCGATAGCTTGATCATAATCGCCTAAATAATAGTAAGCACCGCCTAAATCTCCAAGAGCATTTCCTTCTCCTAAACGATCATTAATTTCTCGTGAAATCACTAATCGTTGTTGGTGATATTCAATAGCTAGAAGATGATTGCCAACAGCATCATAAACCACACCTAAATTTCCAAGAGCATTTCCTTCTTCCAAGCGATCACCAATTTCTCTTGCGATAGTTAAATGTTGCTGATGATATTCGATAGCTTGATCATAATCGCCTAAATAATAGTAAGTAACACCTAAATTTCCTAAAGTCGTTCCTTCTCCCAGACTGTTGTTGACTTCTCTTGCAATTTTTAAACTTCCTTGATAAGAATCAACTGCTTGAGTATACTGACCTAAAGAATCGTAAAGAAGACCAAGGTTACTCATAGCAGCACCTTCGCCAAGGCGATTATTTGCTTTTTGGGCAATTGTTAAACTTTTCTCATAGTATTCAATTGCTCTATCATATTGGGATATGCGATAATAAGCATTGCCCATGTCTGTATGACAAATGAAATTCATGTTAGAATTTACTTTATTAATAAGTTTGTTATGAACAAAAATTTGTTCATTGTAATAGTTCCATCTTTCTAGTTGATGATGCAGTTTTTTATGAGTGGTATCTAATTCATACAGAAGAATTTTTGTAGCTCTTTTCCAATCTTCAATTTCACAAAAATGAAAAAAGGCTTCTAATAAGCCTTTTACTTTTTCTAAATTAGTAGAATTTGAATTCTCTTTATATTTAGCTAGCCAATTAATCACTGCACGATAGGAAGTTCTTTTTATACCTTGTTTCATTGCTTTAACAGTAACTGAACTAATCTCAAGTTCTGCTAGAATTGACTCATGATCGTATAAATTACTCACTTTGATTTACCTCTTCATTTTCTATTTTTTGTAGTAATGCTTCACACTCTTGAACTAGAGGTGTGTTTAATTCTCTTGCTATTTGTAAAGCTTGTTCACATTCTTCTCGTGCGAGTTTAGGTTGATTAGTTTTGTGATGTAGTTCTGCCAAACTTTTTCTAACTTCAACTTCAGTGCCACGATCTAAAATTTTAATAGCAATGGTTAAGGAGGTTTGTAAATATTCTAAAGCTTGATTATAGTTTCCTAAACAATGATAAGTTCTACCCAGATTCTTTAAAGTAATTGCTTCTTGTCTCAAATTTTTAAGATTTCTTGCAATTTCTAAAGCTTGTCGATTATGAGCAATAGACTCTTCATATTTACCTAAAGAATAAGTAATATTTCCTAAGCCAATTAAAGCTTCAATTTCTCCACTAAGATTTTTGATTCCTCTTGTAATCTCTAAACCTGATTTATAATTCTTAGTCGCTTCTACATATTCTTTTGCTTGATGATAGGCAATACCTAACCCTATTAAGGCATTCCCTTCTGATCTTTTATCTTCAATTTCTTTGGCAAAAGATAAAGCCTTTTTTTGTAAATTGATAGCTTGTGAAAATTTTCCCATATAGCTATAAGCTAGTGCCATATTGGATAAACAAAAAATTTCTTGACGACGATCCTTATATTTTTGTGATATTACTAAACATTTCTCGTAAATTTCTATCGATTTTTTATATTCTCCCATACTGACATAAGTTACTCCTAAGTCATTTAGAGCAATTGATTCATACTGTTCATCTTTAAACGAACGTGCAATTTCTAAATACTTTTGTTGTAATTTAATTGCCTCTGAGTATTGGCATAAGTCACGGTAAGCAATTCCAAGATTACCAAAACAAATACCTTGTCTTCTAAGATCTTTAATTTCACGACATATTGACAAGGATTGTGAATGGAACTCAATGGCTTTTTGAAATTCTCCAAGATCTCGATAAAGATTACCCAAGTTACATAACACGGCGGCTTCTTTTTTTTGATCTCTAATTTGTCTAATAATGGACAAAGTCCTTTCAAAAATTTCAATAGCTTTTTGATAGTTTCCCAATTTTCTGTTAGTGATTCCTAGCATATTTAAACAGATTAGATCTGTTTCGTTATCTAATTTGTTTAGGATCTGATTGAGCAATCTAATTTGTTGTGAAAAATTACCCCAAATTCCCAATTGCCAGTAAAGTTCATTAGTATTTTGTATATTTATATTTGTATTCAATTGAGTAAAAATAATACTTTTTGCTTTATGCCATTCTTCTACTTGGCATAAATGATAAAAGGTTTCTAATAATCCTTTTACCTTTTCTAAATTAGAAGCATCAGCATTAGGTTTGTATTTAGTTAGCCAATTAACTATTGCACGATAGGAAGTCCTTTTAAGACCTTGTTTCATAATTTTTACGGTATCTGAACTAATCCCAAGTTCTGCTAGAATTGACTCATGATAGTATAAATTACTCACTTTAATTTACCTCTTTATTTTCTATTTGTTGTAGTAATGTTTCACACTCTTGGGCTAGGGGAATGCCTAATTCTGTAGCTATTTTTAAACCATTTTCACAATGTTCTCGTGCAAGTTGAAGTTGGTGAGGAACTAATTGCCCACATAACTTGAGTTGCTCTTGATAGTATCCCCATATAAATAATAGCCAATATAATTGTGATTCTGAAGATGAATTCAAAGGAAAAATAAATAATTTACTTACTCTTTCCCACTCTTCAACTTCGCATAAATGATAAAAAGCCTCTAATAATCCTTTTACCTTCTCTAAATTAGAAGAATCTACATGAGGTTGATATTTGGTTAGCCAATTAATAATAGCTCGATACTGAGTTCTTTTACTAAAAGGTTTAATTGACTTTATTTTAGTTGTATCAAGATCAAGTGTCTCCAAAATCGAATCACCGGAAGGTATGGTGACGATTTTATCTGAATATTTTTGTTCTCTAATGTCTAGTTCTGTTCTATTCTGCATCTAATTAATTCTAGTAATTTTTTACATTTTTCTAAAGAAAGATTGAGATACTGAGACAATTCTAAAGCCATTTCAGCTAATGATATGGCTTTTTCTAGATTACTATCTTCATAATATTTTTTGGCTAAATCATAATAACAAATAACTAGATTAACTAGATTATAACGATCTCCAATAGCTCTACAAATTTCTAGAGATAATTGTAAATTTTTAAGAGCTTTTGAATGTTCCTCAAAGTGAGTTTGAGCTTCTCCTAAGTTACGAAGAGCAGTAGCTTCTTTTTGACGATAGCCAATTTCACGAGCTAGCGTTAACTGTTGTTTAGAATATTCAATTGTATCCTCATAATCATTTTGTTGAAGATAGAAAATTCCTAAACCTTCTAATGCACTTACTTGTCCAAGTTTATTTTCAGTTGATTGTGCAATGTCTAAACTTTTTTCGAGATAATAAAGTGCTTTTTTCTTATCTTCAATAGCATTATAGATAATACCCAAATTACTCATAACTAAACCTTCACTTATTCGATCTCCAATTTTTTTTGCTATGTTTAAACTCTCAAGGTTAGCTTCAAGTGCATCGGAATTATTTCCTAGAAAGTGATATGTTTTCCCTAAATTAGTTAATATTTTTCTTTCTACTGATATAGCTCCTATCTGTTTAGTAATATTTAGTCCATTTTCAAAGTATTCAATAGATCGATTAAAAGATCCTATATCATTATAAATTTTACCAAGACTTGTTAAAGAAATTGCTTCCCATTGATAATCTAATTTGCCTAAAAGCGTGTTATATCCTCTAATCATTTGTCCATAAAACCCCCAAGTTTGCAATTGTTCATGTAATTCTTCATTTGTTGGTGTATCTATACGAATTAGCATTATTTGTTTTGCTTCTAACCATTCCTCTACCTCGCATAAATGATAAAAAGCCTCTAGTAATCCCTTTGCCTTATCTAAATTTAAAGCATTTTGATTAGGTTTATATTTCGTAATCCAATTAATAATTGCTCGATAGGAAGTTCTTTTGACACCTCGTTTCATTGATTTTACTTTTAATGAATTAATATTCAAAGCTGCTAAAACATAATCACTTGGAAATGAATGTAAATCAATGCCCAAACTCAAGAATGCTTTTCCTTCTTCATTTTTATCTTCAATATCCTGTGCAAGTTGTCTCCATTGCTGACGATAATTAATTGCTTGATCTTGATTTCCTAAAGCATCATAGGCATTACCAAGACCTTCTAAAAATCTGCAATCCCATTTATTATCTATCTTTCCTAGTAAACTACAATAAATACTAATTTGTTGTTTATAAAGTCCCCAAATTCCTAGTTGATAATGAAATTGATAATCAGTTAAATTGTTACCGACATTAATATTGATAGATAAAAGTTTCTTTACTTTCTCCCAATCTTCTACCTTACATAAATGATATAAAGCCTCTATATATCCCGTTACTTTTTCTAAATTTGATGGATTATTACTGGCTGGTTTATATTTCAATAGCCAGTTTTTGATTGCTTTATAATGAGCTTTTTCCCAATGAGAAAAATTGAAATTGCCGTCTCTCAATAAAATACGATCAATTCCAGCTATTATTTGTTTTATCTGAATCTCATTAATTGTACTATCAAATACCCGAAAATCAAATTCATCAGAAGTTTTTAAATTACTCATTCTCACCTCCTAATTTTCTTAAATGTTCTAAAGATACACCTCTAATCAAATTATGTTGCCTTAATAAATATTGATTACTTTCATCATCAACTCGTTCTTCAACTAAATACCTATCTTTCAAAGCATCCAAAGCCATTTCTCGTCCATCTTCATCAATATCCCAATCTTCTAAATGACTTAACCAAAAGATTTTTGGTACTTCACAGCGATAAACAGAAGATTCACATAACAATAAATAAGCTTCACGAACTCCTTCATTTAAGCGGTTAAATGCTTTCTCTAGTCTAAATTTGACATTTCTGCGTAAATTGCTAGTATATCTATGTAAATTAAACTGATCATCTGCTGATGCCGTTATTCCCTTAGTTTTTGCTTTTTCAATGGCTTTTTCTACTTCTTCTACTTCCTTTCCATACTCATTCCAATACCCTAAAACATTACCATTAAAAGGATGGTTAACAATTTCACCAGCTATTACCCGTAAAGCCAAAGGATGACCTTCATAAGCTCGTCCAATACGTTCTAAATATGGTTTTCCTTCTGCTTCTTCATTAACATTTAATCCTGTTTTATCAAATAAAGCTAACTGCTCTTTTTCTTCTAAACCAGTTAAAGGTTGACAATACCATAAATTTTGAGATTTTGTACCAATTTTAGGAATTTGGTCAGGGAAATCTTGTGAGGTGAAAATCAGACAACTTTCACAATTATTTGTGTCAGATAGCCAAGTTTTAAAAAACTTCACCCACCACTCATCCTTAAAATTACCCCATCCTTCTTCTTCATTTCCTTGTAAAATATTCTCTAAAGAATCAATTTGAATTAAATAACGATTTTCTTGTAAATGTGTCACTAAACGATACATTAACCTTTGATTATCTTTGCGATCGTCTGGTGTAACCACTTCACCGCATTTTTCTAATAATCTGGCGGCAACACTACCAAAATCTGAGGTTTGTTCTTCATTATCAAAATTTTCTTGGAGATAATAATTCCAATCTGCAAACCAATCTTCTAATCCAACAGCTAATCTTTCCCCTAAAGCGGTTTTTCCTATTCCTGTAATTCCCACTAAAATCAATAAGCGACATGAATCTTTAATCTTATCTGTTAATTCACTAATTAAATTTTCACGCCCTACCCAAGCACCATCATAGGCAAAAAAGTTGGGTTTTTTAGATAAAATAGTTGAAATAGGTTTCTTGTTTTGATTTTCCCATTCTTCAGAAGCTATTTTTGATGTTTTTTCAGAATTTTTTATATCTTTAGAATCAAGAGATTGTTTATTTTGACTTAACTCTAATTTAGCTAAAACCTCAAAAGCAAAAGCACTGGCATGACGAGCAGCTATTTCTTGTGAACCTTGTTTGTCTGCTTTAATTTTACCATCAATTAAATCAGAAATACCCCGAATAATTAAGGCAGATACCTCTTGATTGGCATGGGCAGCAAGTAATATACCACGCCCTTCCATTTCCACTGCTAAAGCATCACCGTAATTATTTTGGAGAAAGTGAAGCAAATCTGACTCTTTATTAGCAACTACCTTTTCTCCTGCGGCTATGGGTGCGACAAAGACTTTCGGGTTTACTGAAGGAGATACTTGCAATTTTTCTGAATCTGAATTCAAAATTCTAGCTAACCAGTTTGGTTTTCTGGCTTCAGCCCTTGCCCGTTGGATCATATTATAGGTTGAAAGTCCTACATCTGGTCGAGGTCTAAATGTTTCGGCTACTTTACCCGATTCATACCCATAAACTTTCGTACCAGCAACTACATCTCCCAGTTTGACATCTTTAATTCCTCCAGCAACCCCCACAAATAAAATCACATGAGGCTTAAAATAAGCGATCGCTCTTTCGGCTTCTATACCAGCAGGGGAATTTCCTGCACCTGTTTCCACAATAACCACATCCCACTCTTTACTATAAGCCAACAATTTACCTCTCTCATAAATAGTTCCTTGGGGGTGCATCACTTCCTGTAAATCAGTAAGATGAGAGCGTACTGCCATATATTCAAGGGGAATTGCTGTAAGGATAACTGCGGTAGGCATATATTTAACGTCTCTGTTGAGTTTTACTCTTTCTAAAGATTATGACTGTAAAATGGAAAAATAAGCATTAATTGAGCTATTACTATATTAATCGATTAATATGGATTCAGAATAATAAAATAATAGAAGTTAAAATCTATAATTTATAGTCGTTCCAAATCAAAACTAAATGATAAGATCCGGATAATTCAATAGATTGAAGTTCATGAAGCCTATGGAAATTAATTGGAATGACTATAGCGTTTATCTAAATAGTGAGGTACATCTCAATTGCGATGAAAAAAAATGGGTTTCAACCTCCTTTCTGTACCTCGTAAATATCAAAATTGCTATATAACTTAATTAAAGCAGAAAATATCGATAATTGAGAGAGTTCTAATGAAAGATAACGAAAAACTGTTGCAAATATATATGCAAGAATACGATAAACTGAAAGGAGAACAAGCACAACGTATTGGATTCCGAGATGCACTAATTTATACTACTTTGGGGGCATTTGGTGCGATTCTTTCTTTTGTTGCTACTAATAATCTCAATTACTATGCTTTATTAATTGCTCCTTGGATTTGTGTTATTTTAGGTTGGACATATTTGGTTAATGATGAAAAAATATCAGCTATTGGTCGTTACATTCGTAGAGATTTGACTCAAAGAATTATGGGAATTATAACTGAATCAGAATCTACACAAAACAATCCTTCTCATAATCAAGATGATGAAACTGATGAGAATCAAAATTTTCCTACTCTTTTCGGTTGGGAAATTTTTCATCGCAGTGATGAGAAAAGAATTAGAAGAAAGTATGAACAATTGATTATAGATCAGGTTACTTTTGTGTTTTCTGGCTTAACAGCATTATTTTATTTTTGGTTTGCTGTAGATAGTAAACATCTAGTTATTCAAGTTATTTGTGGTTTAGAGTTAATTTTATTATTGGTTCTGGCGATCGAGATTATTTTTTATGCTGATTTACAAAAGGATTCTCACTTTGATATTGATAGAGGTTAGTTAGATGGAAACGTAACAAAAGAGAAATATTTATTTTTCATTCACTAATTGTTCTTTTAGTTCTTGAGATTCTTGTGCAACTGGAAGTTTTAGTTTTATCGCGATCGCTATAAGGTATTAGAAATAGTGAAAAAGAAATTCTAGTTTGATAATATCATTGGTTTCTAAGTCTGAGAATATTCGAGCGTTTTTCAATTTAGTTTGCCTCCATTAATTGATTTTTGAGTTTTTTACACTCATCGGCAAGGGGTATTTGTAACTCTGTTGCAATAATTAAAGCTTGTTCGCAATATTCAAAAGCTAATTTTATCTCACCTAAACTTTGTTGTAATTCTGCCATTTTTTTTAAGGCTTTTGCTTCATTAGCACGACTACCTATTTCACGAAAAATACTTAGAGACATTTGCAAATAGTCTAATGCTTGATTATATTGCTGAATTTGTAAGTAAGTATTGCCTAAATTAAATAAAGTTTCTCCTTCTCCAAAACGACTCCCTATTTCTCGTAAAATATCTAAAGAGTGCTGATAATATTCTATTGCTTTTGCATACTCTCCCAAATTAACGTAAATCACCCCTAAATTGCCCAAAGTTGTACCTTCTACTTGGCGATCTCCTATTTCTCGTAAAATGACTAAAGCTTGTTCATGATATTCAATCGCTTTTTGATACTCTCCTATATAAGAGTAAACAATCCCCAGATTATAAAAAGTTGTACCTTCTCCTTGGTGATCTCCTATTTCTCGTAAAATGGCTAAAGCTTCCTGATGGCAGTCAATTGCTTTTGCATAATCTCTTAAATTAGAGTAAACCATCCCTAAATTGTAAAAAGTTGTACCTTCTCCTTGACGATCTCCTATTTCTCGTAAAATGACTAAAGCTTGTTCATGATATTCAATCGCTTTTTGATACTCTCCTATATAAGAGTAAACAATCCCCAGATTATAAAAAGTTGTACCTTCTCCTTGGTGATCTCCTATTGCTAGTGAAATTTGTAAAGCTTGCTGACAATATTTAATTGCTTTTGCATACTTTCCTAAATTAGAGTAGCTATTAGCTAAAGTATTTAATAACTTAATATCTAAACTGTTATCTAACTTCTTCAGTAACTTTTTACATATCTCAATCTGTTTTTTATAGTAACTCCAAGTTCCTAATTGTTGATGTAAAGGTTCTTTAGTAGGTGTTTTAAGTGGAGCTAAAATTATTTTACTAGCTCTTTCCCAATCTTCTAATTCACAGAAAAGAAAAAATGCTTCATATAAACCTTGAACTTTCTCTAAATTATTGGCATCTTCTCTAGGTTTATATTTAGTTAACCAGTTAATAGCTCCTTTATATTGTGTACGTTGCGAACCTCGTTTAAGAGATCTTATTTTACTTGCATCAAGATCAAGATCAAATTCTTCTAAAATTCGTTGACTATCTGGAGGTATTTCAATCTCTTTAATATTATATTCACCATCCTCACCTCCTAATTTTCTTAAATGTTCTAAAGATACACCTCTAATCAAATTATGTTGCCTTAATAAATATTGATTATTTTCATCAATTCTTTCCTCAACTAAATAGCGATTTCTCAACGCATCTAAAGCCATTTCTTGCCTATCTTCATTAATATCCCAATCTTCTAAATGACTTAACCACAAATCTTTTGTTACTTCACCGCGATAAACAGAAGACTCACACAATAATAAATAAGCTTCATAAACGCTTTCTTTTAAACGATTAAAGGCTTTTTCTAATCTACTTTTTACTTTTCTGCGTAAACTCCAACTATGTTTATGTAAACCAAAGTAATCATTTGCGGATGCAATTATTCCTTGATTTTTGGCTTCTTCAATGGCTTTTTCAACCTCTTCAACTTCCTTCCCATAATTATTCCAATACGCTATGACATTACCATTAAAAGGAAAATTGACAATTTCATCTGCTATTACCCGTAAAGCTAAAGGATTACCTTCATAAGCTCGTCCAATTCTCTCTAAATAAGGTTTGTCTTCTGCTAGTTCACTAACATCTAAACCCACTTTATCAAATAAGACTAATTGTTCTTTTTCTTCTAAACCACTTAAAGGTTGACAATACCAGAAATTTTGAAAACGAGTACCTATAGTGGGAATTTGGTCAGGTAAATCTTGTGAGGTGAAAATCAGACAACTTTGACAATTATTTGTGTCAGATAGCCACATTGTTAGAAACTTAACCCACCATTCATCTATAAAATCACTCGTTCCTTCTTTTTCATTTCCTTGTAAAATATTTTCTAAAGAATCAATTTGAATTAAATAACGATTCTCTTGTAAATGTGTCACTAAACGATACATTAACCTTTGATTATCTTTGCGATCGTCTGGTGTCACCACTTCACCGCATTTTTCTAATAATCTGGCGGCAACACTACCAAAATCTGAGGTTTGTTCTTCATTATCAAAATTTTCTTGGAGATAACGATTCCAATCTAAAAACCAATCTTCTAATCCAACAGCTAATCTTTCCCCTAAAGCGGTTTTTCCTATTCCTGTAATCCCTACTAAAATTAATAAGCGACATGAACCTTTAATCTTATCTGTTAATTTACTAATTAAATTTTCATGCCCTACCCAAGAAGCACCATCATAGGCAAAAAAGTTGGGTTTTTTTTCTTTTTTAATCTGTCCTAAAAACTCATCGATTAAAGGAGATATTAATACGAATTCTCCTTCTTCTGATTCAGCCTCTGTTATAACTTCAACTGGTTCCTTTAAACCTTCTCTTTCATCCGCTAATAAATTTGTTACTGCACGAGAAGTGTTAATTAAATATTCATGTTCATCCCATAAATTAGTCGTTTGTAAAGGTTCAGCTAAAATCTCCACTAAATGAGGAATTTGTACACCCTGCCCTGTTAACTCTAAATTTGAATTATTTTTCGATATATTTTTATCTAAAATTGCTTTCATTTGCCGAATAGTACTATCAGGATTCAAATAAGCCTTGGCAATCCATTGTTGAGTCCATTTAAACTGCGGACGATATTTTTTATCTGCTTGTTTATCTAAATAAAACCATAAAAATTCTGCTAATTCAAAAGGGCGTTTCCAACCAAAATTATTCTCCAATTCTACCAACAAAACTTCTCGAATACAAGGTTCAACCTCATAAATTCCTTCTTGCAAAAGACGACACAAAGGAGATAATAAAAAATTACTCTCAGCTATCCAAGGTATATTTTCCCCTTCTAAAAAATTGATGCGTACCAAATTAACCAACTCAGGAGTCAAAATTAACAATAATCCACAATGACAAGCCAAACTTAAGTGTTTTTCCCCGAAACGACGCTCAAACGCCACCACCTCCCGTACAGCATCTTCTGGTGAGAGCCATCTTCTTCTTACTACTGCTTCAAGGGTTTTCGTCATTTAAACCAACTCCAATGGGAAAAGGATGTCCTAACAAGATTTTAACTAAATCATTCAATCCTTCCCGATTCAAAGGATACATAGGAATAATTTTAGCAATATCTTCTGCTGTACTTACTTTCCACTGAAATTTAGGTACAGGATTTAGCCATCCATATCGATAAGTATAACTTGATAGTTGCCGAACGAAGGTTTTAGTTTGCCTTAATCTTTCACTATCAAAAGTGCGTCGTGCCGCCCCTGCATCACTGATAATTACTATTCTGTTATTGTAGGCTTCTTGGGAGAGAATTTCCTCAATTGGTTTAGGTTTAGTTAAGTTAGGTTGGGTAAACAAATAACCTCTGGGGCAATTATGGAAATAAAAAAAACTGGTTTTGTTTAATAATCCTCCTTTTTCAATGCTTTCTTGTAACGCTTCAACTAATAAATTAAACGGTGACATTGAACCTTCACGGTCAATTAATAACACTAATTTTACTTGATTTTGACGACGAGGTTGTAAAATTGGACGCAAGAAAAAACCCATTTTACATATTTGATTAATTGTTGCTTCAACATCTAAATCTTCGGGCATACCTTCTCGTTTTAACAGTCTTAAATTTCGCCAAACTTCTGTCATTTCTCGGCGAGTTATTGGTAAACGAGGAATGAGATTATAACGTTGTCTAAATCTTAGTTTTATTTCGTCAGTTTCTAAAGATAATGAATCAGAAGAATTTTGAGATTTTATTGAGTTAGTTCTATTTTCATTTTTCTGTTGATTTAACTGAGTAACAGATGAATATGACTTAGTAGAATAATCCTGTTTATTTTCTTTATTTTCTGGGAATTTAGTATCTAAATCAGGTACTTTTTTTTGTTCAGAAAATATTGATTCATTAGCTTCTTGTAATCGCTTTTCTAATTCAGGTTTAACTATATCTTCAAACTCATTATCAAAGATAATTTGGTCTTCTGCTGACTTAATCCATAATAAAGATAAAAACCTTTTTATTCGTTCAATATCTTTTAATCCTATTTTACTGTGAATAGTTTTAATTGCTATTAAATACTCAGAAATCCCCACAGGAATATCCTCTTTCCTTAATTTATTAAATAAAGGTAATAACCAAGATTCATATTCAACAATAGATTCGGTAATTAAAAGTTCAAAATCAATCATTTAAGTCATCTACTAGGATTAAGTTTTATGATTTTTTTATTAAAACTAAACTAAAAATTATACAGCAATATCTTAACGGAAAGTCATCCTTTTTTAGGTGGATTTAGGGAGATCTAGAACTTCTCAAACAATCTCTTACTTAAGGTTTATTTTTATTTAATTTATCTAAAGCATTAAGATCACTTTCATTTTTAATTAAAGTATGTAAAAAAGGCAAATTAGATAATTCTGTTCCTTCTAATACTTCATTAGTTATTTCTTCATATTTTTGAGTTTGCTGATTTTTTCTACCTCTTTTTAGTAATCTGAGCCAATTAATAAATTCACCAGTACTTGGTTTTTTACGCCAAGAAATATTTTTATCACGCAACTCTGAAAACTTATTTAATGCTGTATTAAATAACGGAGAAATATCTTCTTTATCTTGAAATTCTTGAAAATGACTAATAATAATTCTTTTTAAATCTTCCCCATTAGGAAATTCAATATAGTAAAATAGACACCGACGTAAAAATGCTTTAGGAAGTTCTTTTTCTCTATTACTGGTAATAATAATTAAAGGCAGAAAATCTTTTCTAGTTTCTTGATTTTCTCCTTTTAAAGCATCAAATTTCCAACCCTTTACTTCTTTTATTTCAAATTGCAGTCTATCTAAAACTAATAGTAAATCATTAGGAAAATCAATATCCGCTTTATCAATTTCATCAATTAATACCACCGAAGGAATATCATATTCAGCAGAAAGTTTAATCGCTTCCCCTAGTTTACCTAATTCTACATATTTTTTACGGTTAATAGTATTAGTAGAATCTTGTGGATTATTTTCTATATCGTTGGTTTCTGAAGAAAGATTTGTTGTTGTTTCTGAATTATTGACTTGATTTTTTTCTTGCTGATTTTGATTAAATTTACCTTCTTGAAGATCATATAAACGCTGAATATTATCATAGGTATAAAGCAATTCTTCAGCCCGACTGGTAGAACGAATATAACATTCTTTGAGAGGATAACCCAATTCATAAGCAATAGAATAAGCAAGACGAGTTTTACCACATCCTGGTTCACCTTCTAATAATAAAGGACGACGTAAATAAAGGGCATCATTCACCGCTTCAGCCAGATTTTTAGAAGCAATATAAGGTTCTTTTTTTGTGGGAATATCTCCCAATATATTATCCTTTTTAGGTTCTTTTTCTGAAGGTAGATCTGAAGATATATTATCTTTTTTCTTAGTTATTTTTAATTCTTCATACTCTTCGTTTCGCTCATTTCCTTGTCCTTGATATTCTCGATTAGTTAAGCCATTCATTGATTAAAGTTCTCCTGTTAAAAATTTTTGTGATTTGAATAATTATGAAATAATTAAATAGGTAAAATAAAGTTTTAAAAAACTTGTTTATAACAATTCATAAAAAAATCTTTTGTAGAAATTTATAAGTTTGAATTAAATTACCTTGATGATTGATTATATGATTTCTTAACTCTCTAATATATAAACCTTGCATTTCTGTTTTTATTTCATGCCTTACTAAACAATATTTAAACCATTTTGTTAAAGGGCATTCTATATTTTCTTGTATTTGGACTTCAAATTTCTTAGGAATAGGAAGAGAATCAAATTCATCTAGATGAGATTCAAAATATAAACTACCAAAAATAATAATTAAGTATCTGGTGTCATTGAAATAATCTGAATAGTTAGCTTGTATTTCTTTTAACAAGCTTTGAGCAGTAGAATTTAATTGGGTTTTATCATAACTTTCATATTTGACTATGAATATGACATCTAAATTGTTATCATCTAATAAATCTTTTATATGATTTTCTAGTTTTTTTTCTATGGTTTCATAACTGCAAGGTAAGTTAAGATAAATAGGTTTGTGGTAATTTCTTTGTCTGTAATCTAACTCTTTTTCAATTGTTTTAATAATATAACTTTCAAAAATATTATCATGGGATAAAATCTGATAATTGTCAATAATATTAAAAGCTAAAATTCCTCCATATACGTTACATAATTTCTTTTCTAATTTCTCTTTTAAGTCTTTCAAATCGTACATAATCAGTAGATTATTATCTATCTTGTTAAATCTTTGAGATTCTGATAATTCTTGGGATTTTTGTCTTTCTTGAGTTAGAAGATTATTATAATTAGGAGGTTTTGAACTCGGTGATGTTGATCTTTGTGATGGTTGCAATCGCTCTAATTTTTCAATGATAGTTTTGACGGTGAATCTGTCATCTGAATCTTCTCTTAAATGACTTTGTAAAACCTTAAAGAAAGATACTAAATTTTTTTTGTCTTTTAAGATTTGACCATAAAAATACGGAATCAACTCTCTTACAGTTAGACTAAAATCTATTTCTTCTATATTTATCTGTATCGAACTAATATTAATTAATGATTTTAAATGTTGTCCTGGCTTTTCACGACTATTAAAATATTCAATTAAAATATTTTGTAGATCAATTCTTTCATCAATACTCAGATTTGGCATAGAAAAGTTATCACAATTTACACTTAACTTTTTAAAGTAAACAAGGTGTTAACACTATATAGAACTAATATCAATAACAATTTTATATTAATTCGGTCTTACTTCAAATACAGAGCGATCGCATCTGTCACTAATTTATTAAGATTAATTCCTTTTTGCTGTGCCTCTATTGCAGCACGTCTATGAAGTTCTGTTCCCAGACGAATGTTAAAACTACCTTTAAAAGGTTTTTCTGGTTCTATTTCTTTTTCTTTACAGAGTTCGAGATAATCATCAACCGCTTCGTGAAAACTAGCTTTTAGGGATTCAACATCATGCCCTTCATAGCTAATCAGACTGCGAATATACTCTACTTTACCGTAGAATAACTCATCTTCATCATTGTAATTTACCGAGCCAAAGTATCCTTGATACTCCATCATATTTTTCATAGTAGTCCCTCCTGTTCCAGAATCTCAATTACTTGTTCAATCTGATACATTTTTAAGATATTGTGAGGATGAGGTTTATGAAGACTAATGATTACTCCAGATAGGTTAACAAAACGAGTTCTTGAACCACTTGTTTTACCAGTCTTCTCTTCCTGAAAATCAAATCCAGCTAGTAGCCTTTTCAATTCCTCCCATGTAAAATTCTTTGGCTTACTTAAGAAACGGTTAACTAACTTTTCTTTTCGAGTCATGAACTCCCCTATCCCAACAATTCTTATTATTATCTATTAATATCTTAATTGCAACTATTTTTAGTCACAATATTAGCCATTAGCCATTAGCCATTTCTGGCGATCGCTCTTACTTAATTTTTTTAAACGGTTGCATTAAGAAACCTCAAGTTTTGTAAATTTTTGTATCTATTCTGTGAAGAGAGTGAATTTTTAAATATAGTATTAGCTTAAGCATGGGTAAAATTTCCAGTCAAACAACCAGAAACATTAATCGCTAGAGTTTGCTAGCACTAGAGTGATGTTTAGTTCTCAAGAAAATAAGGTTGATAGCCAAAATGAATCTTCTAATAAAGGCTACACTTCTCCTCCACCAGCCGTATCTCTGCCCAAAGGTGGAGGTGCGATCGCTGGAATAGGAGAAAAGTTTTCCATGAACCCAGTGACGGGGACAAGTTCTCTCAGTATCCCTATCTTTGTCTCGCCTGGACGATCAGGTTTTTCGCCTCAACTAGCCCTGAGTTATGATTCTAGTCGAGGAAATAGCTCTTTTGGCTTGGGCTGGAGTTTAGGAGTTCCTTCGATTACCCGCAAAACTCAAAAGGGATTACCCCAATATCGAGATGCGGAAGATTCGGATATTTTCTTACTGTCTGGGGCGGAAGATCTGGTTCCGAAACTGAAAGAAGGCGATCTCAAAAACCGTGATGTTCGGATTGTTAATGTCCCTGATGATGTTTCGCCTCAGCATTTGAGTAGTTATCCTCAAACGGGAACTTATAAGGTGAAGCGATATCGCCCCAGGATTGAAGGGTTATTTGCTCGCATCGAACGGTGGGAACATCAAGATACCGGGGATGTGCATTGGCGATCGCTGACTAAAGATAATCTTACCAGTGTTTATGGCAAAGATTTATCAAGTTGTGTTGTAGATCCAGAAGATTCTACACGGATATTTGAATGGTTACTCTGCGAGAGTTACGACGATAAGGGCAATGTAATTGTCTATCACTACAAACAAGAGGATGGGGCGAATGTAGATTCCTCCTTGCCCGAAGAGCAAAATCGTTTATTAGATGGACATAGCTATACTCGGCAATACTTAAAGCAAGTTTGCTACGGCAATCAACAACCATTTGCCAGAGACAATTGGTTATTTCAGGTGGTGTTTGACTATGGTGAGCATGATGAAGTCAATCCGATGCCTGATGTAGAGGTTCAGCCTTGGCTGCATCGTCAAGATGCTTTTTCGAGCTTCCGTTCAGGGTTTGAGATTCGGACCCAGAGATTGTGCCAACGGGTGTTGATGTTCCATCGTTTTGATGAAGCAGGTCAAATTGATGCTACAGCGCAAAGTTGGTATTTGGTGCGATCGACTGATTTGGGTTATGAGCCAGACCCAGTTGCTACCTATTTAATTACAGCAACTCAAACAGGTTATAAATGGGATGAAAGCAAACAAGAATACCAGCAAAAATCTTATCCTCCTTTAGAGTTAAAATACGATCGCCCGAAAATTGAGGATGAAATCAAACTTGTAGATTCAGAGAGTTTAGAGAATCTGCCTATTGGCTTGGATGGGGGGCAATATCAGTGGTTGGATTTAGATGGAGAAGGAATTTCGGGAATTTTAACTGAGCAAGCTGGAGGTTGGTTTTATAAAGCAAATTTGGGAACGGCAAAATTTTCCGAGCTTCAGGTAGTGGCAACCAAGCCCTCTGTATCTAATTTAAGCAATAGCCAGCAACGATTTATGGATTTGGCTGGGGATGGTCAGCAGGATTTGGTGTTGCTGAATCGAGCAACCCCTGGATTTTACGAACGCACCCTAGATGAGGAATGGACATCCTTTAAAGCTTTCAGAACTATTCCCAATGTGGACTGGAATGACCCTAATTTGAGGATGATTGACTTAAATGGGGATGGTCATGCCGATATTTTGATTTCCGAACAGGATGTATTTGTTTGGTATCCTTCCCAAGCAGAAGAAGGTTTTGGGCAGTCTGATCGGGTTAATAAACTGTTTGAGGAAGAGAAAAGTCCCGCCGTTATCTTTGCCGATGCCGAACAGTCGGTTTATTTGGCAGACATGACTGGGGATGGCTTGAATGATATTGTCCGCATCCGTAATGGAGATGTTTGTTACTGGCCGAATATGGGCTACGGTAAGTTTGGTTCTAAGGTAACAATGGGTAATGCTCCCTATTTTGACCATCCAGAATTGTTTAACCAACAACGTATTAAATTAGCAGATATTGATGGTTCGGGAACAACAGATCTAATCTATCTGGGGCGAGAGGCAGTTAAAATCTGGTTTAACCAAGCTGGCAATAGTTGGAGTGATTCACATCAGTTGAGAAGTTTTCCTCTGGTGGATAATCTGACTTCAGTACAGACAGTTGATTTATTGGGCAATGGCACAGCTTGTCTTGTCTGGTCTTCCCCTTTGCCTGGAGCGACCCATCAGCCAATGCAGTACATCGATTTGATGGGAGGGCAAAAGCCTCATTTACTCAGAGCAATTAAAAACAATTTGAGTGCAGAAACTAGGCTTTATTATGCTGCTTCAACTAAGTTTTATCTGGAAGATAAGGTAGCAGGAAAACCTTGGATTACCAAAATTCCTTTTCCCGTGCAGGTGGTGGAGCGAGTTGAAACTTTAGACCATATTTCAGGAAACAAATTTGTTAGCAGCTATAGTTACCGACATGGTTATTTCGATGGTGAGGAAAGGGAGTTTCGGGGATTTGGCTATGTCGAACAAGTTGATACAGAAACATTTGAAGTGTTTCAAGATGAGGGTGTCACCAATGCCACAGATGAAAGCTTACACATTCCGCCAATATTAACTAAAACTTGGTTTCATACGGGTTTTTATCGCGACCACGAACATATTTCTCAGTTATTTGCCGAGGAATATTATACGGGGGATGTTCAAGCGGTTTTATTACCTGATACGATTTTACCAGGTGGACTCTCTAGCCAAGAAGAACGGGAAGCTTGTCGTTCTCTGCGGGGACAGGTTCTCAGGCAGGAAGTTTATGCCCTAGATGAATCAGAGCAAGCAGAAGATCCCTACACTGTTACCGAATCAAATTATGATATTCGCTTAGTTCAACCCTTGGCGAATGAACGCTACGCTGTCTTTTTTACCCACCCACGGGAAAGTATTGCTTATCAGTATGAGCGTAACCCAAACGATCCTCGGATTGCTCATCAGATGACTCTAGAGGTGGATGAGTTTGGCAATGTATTGAAGTCAGTGGCGATCGCTTATCCTCGCAGGACTCCCGAACATCCAGAGCAAGGTCCAACTCTTGTTATCTATACCGAAAACAGAGTAACTAATAAATCTGACGAGGAGAATTGGTATCGTATTGGCATTCCGATTGAAACTATTACTTATGAAATTACAGGATTACCTGCTGCTACTCTCTACACTTTAGAGGAAGTCCGAGAACATCTGGCAAGTGCTAGTAGCCTGGCTTATGAAGCAACTCCCACTGCTGGAGTGTTACAAAAGCGAGTAATTGAACAGGTTAGAACCTTTTACCGAGCTGACAGTCAAGCAAATACAACCGATCCTGCTCGTTTGGAGTTAGGGGAAGTGGAATCATTAGCTCTCCCCTGTGAAAGCTTCAAATTGGCATTTACTCCTGGGTTGCTTGATGCAATTTATAACAGCAAGATTGGTACTGGGGAATTAAATAATCTGCTAAGTCAGGAAGGAAAGTATGTTCAGCTAGAGGGCAATTGGTGGATTCCCTCTGGGCGACAAGCATTCGATCCCGCTCAGTTTTTTATTACAACCGAAGCCAAAGATCCCTTTGGTGCAGTTTATCGAACTGAATATGATACCTATCGGTTATTAGCAACACAGACAGTCGATCCTCTAGCAAATACTGTTCGAGTGCGTAACAATTATCGCACCCTCCAGCCAGAGGAAATTACAGACCCCAATGGGAATCGCGCTCAAGTGGCTTTTGACGCTTTGGGAATGGTAGCGGGAACAGCAGTGATGGGTAAATTTGCTTCTACTGAAGGGGATTCTTTAGATAACTTTGAGGCTGACCTCACTCAACAACAGATCGATGACTTCTCTCAAAATCCTTTAGCTACCGCAGTAACTCTATTAGGCAATGCTACCACGCGGATTATTTACGATCTAGAAAGGTATATCAATACAGGTAAACCCGTATTTGCTGCCACTTTAGCGAGAGAAACCCATGTTAGCGATCTCCTATCAGGGCAAGAATCTAAAATACAGGTCAGTTTTAACTACTCCGATGGTTTTGGTCGGGAGATACAGCAAAAAATTCAGGCTGAACCAGGGCTTGCTCCCGTGCGGGACGATTTAGGAGTTTTGCGGTGTGACCAGAATTTACAGCCCACAGATCCTCGCTGGGTAGGTAATGGACGCACTATTTTTAATAACAAAGGTAAACCTGTCAAACAGTACGAGCCTTTCTTTAGTCCTACTCATACCTACGAAGATGAAGCCGATCTAGTGGAGTGTGGAGTAACGCCGATTATTCACTACGACCCTTTAGAACGAGTAATTCGGACAGATTTACCCAATGGCACTTTCTCGAAAGTAGAGTTTGACCCTTGGTATCAAGAAACCTGGGACAATAATGACACGGTGTTAGAGAGTCAATGGTACGTAGATCGTGGTAGTCCCGATCGTAACGCGCCTGAGCCAACAGACCGAGAAACTAGAGCAGCTTGGCTGACGGCTAAACACGCCAACACTCCTACTGTCGTTTATCTAGATGTATTGGGACGAACGTTTCTCACCATTGCCGATAATGGTATAGATTCCAGTGGTTCAGAGCAGAAATATGAGACGCAGATAGAACTCGATATTGAAGGGAATCAGCGTTCTGTAACCGATGCTTTAGAGCGGAAGGTTATGGTGTACGACTATGACCTGTTGGGAAATGTAATTCACCAACACAGTATGGAGGCGGGAGAGCGTTGGACGATCAATAATGTAGCAGGTAATCCCCTGCGAGCTTGGGATAGTCGTGGTCATAGCTTCCGAACTGCATACGATGCTTTACGTCGTCCGCTTAAGTCCTATGTTACGGGCATTAATTCCAACCCCAGCCAAGAATTTTTGACCGATCGCCTGATTTATGGGGAACAACATCCAGAAGCGATCGCGCGTAATCTACGGGGACAACTATTTTTACATCTCGATCAGGCAGGAGTCACCAGCAGCGATCGCTATGATTTTAAAGGTAATCTCTTAACTGCTTCTCGTCGCTTGGCACAAGAATACAAACAAACATTAGACTGGAGTGCTATTGATGCCGTCATTCCCAGTGATGCTACTAGCAAACTATCCCTTCCCGATTTAGAAACTGCGATCGCTCCTCTATTAGAAAGCGATCGCTTTACCAGCAGCACTACCTATGACGCTCTCAACCGCCCCACAACCATGACCATGCCAGATGACAGCATTCTTCGTCCTGGCTATAACGAAGCGAATCTTTTGGAACGAGTTGAAGTTAATCTACAGGGCAATACAGTTACAACTAACTTTGTTACTAATATTGACTATGATGCCAAGGGACAGCGCACCCTAATTGAGTATGGCAATGGCGTTCAGACTAACTACAGTTATGACCGTCTGACCTTTCGCTTGATTCAACTAGAATCCCTGCGGGGAACAGCAGCATTACAAAATCTGGCATATACTTACGATCCTGTGGGCAATATTACCCATATTCAAGACCAAGCTCAACAGACAATCTACTTCCGCAATCAAATCGTCGAACCCAGCAATAACTATACCTACGATGCGATCTATCGCTTAATCTCAGCTACGGGACGAGAACATCTAGGGCAAACAGGTGGACGAGCCAATGAACCTACTGCACCCGATGCCTTTAACGAATTTCAGACCAATCTCGATCATCCTGGTAATGGTAATGCCATGGGTACTTATAGCAAACGCTATCTTTACGATGAGGTGGGCAATATCCTGTCTATGCAACATCGGGGCAGCAACCCCGCCCATCCAGGTTGGACTCGTAACTATACCTATAACGAAGTTAGCTTACTCGAACTTACTAAACAAAGTAACCGTCTGAGTAACACTAGACTAACGGGCAATAATCCCCTAGTTAGTCCGTATCTTCATGATGCCCACGGCAATATGATTCGGATGCCCCATCTAGCTAATCATGCCGATGCCACTACTGCTAATATGCACTGGGATTATAAAGACCAACTACAGCAAGCCGATCTCGGTGGTGGGGGAACTGCTTACTATGTCTATGATGCTGCTGGTCAACGCATCCGCAAAATTGTCGAAAAATCCCCAGGATTAATAGAAGAACGTATATATCTCGGTAGCTTTGAGGTTTTTAGAAAACGTAATGGCACGGGAACAATTACCCTAGAACGTGAAACCCTGCACGTCATGGATGACAAGCAGCGCATCGCTCTAGTAGAAACTCGAACAGTTGATACTGCCAATACAGATCGCGCTCCAGCCCAACTCATTCGCTATCAGTTGGGAAATCATCTTGGTTCAGCAAGCGTGGAATTGGATGAAAGCGGACGGGTGATTTCTTATGAGGAGTATTACCCCTATGGCAGCACTTCCTATCAGGCTGTGGGTAGTGGAGTAGAGGTGAGTCTTAAGCGGTATCGATATACAGGCAAAGAAAGGGATGAGGAAACGGGATTGAGTTATCATACAGCCCGATACTACGCCTCGTGGTTGGGTAGGTGGTTGAGTGTTGACCCAGTATTTAAGCCTCATGTGGCTCCTTATGTGGGATTTGCAAACAATCCAATCCTGTTTATAGATCCAGAAGGAGATGATATAGAAGTAACTCCTGAAGAATTTATGGAGCAATTTGGTGAAAGATTGTCCGAACATTTCCAGGCTATTTTAGATGAAGGAGTACTTGGAGATGAAATTACAGCTGAAGCACTAGCCGCAGCAGGCTGGGAAAGATTGTTACAAGAAGTGGGTGAAAGAATAATAATATTACAAACTGAAACCACTGAAGAATCAGCTATCGAGGAAGAAGCAGAGGAATTTGAGTCCGATATTTATACCATAAACGATCTTCTGGTCTTTTACGATGAAGAATCAAGAACCCTCCATAACCAAAGAGTATGGGAACAAATACAAGAGTGCCGAACTCTTGCATCACTTGAGTGGGAGAGGAGATATGGTGATGCTGAGGTATATGGGCAATATACTAGAGATTATCTTGCTTGGGATTTGATAAGGGAAACCTATCGACTCGTAAGTACCAGTGGTGGCGATTTTTCTGTAATGAGGGATGCCGAGCATTTTTTGTTTCGATATTGGATTGCCTCACTTGGAGGTGAAACTGTTTTGATACCCAGAGGTATTCCTTTTAATATGCCTGCCGATTGGAATCCTACAATCCCAATGAATGAATTGGGCATGCGCATTCATGATCTCATTTATAACCCGTTCAGAGAAATTGTTGACGATTACCTCCCGATATCTCCAACGACGCCAAGCATGTATTACTGGGAGAGTCTAGGCTATGAACTTGGAAGACGATCTATAGATCCGTTTCCAAATCTACTACAACCTGAGTGATTAGTGCGATCACCCGCTCTAGTGTGATCGCCGATCTTGTAGAGTTAGCATCAGCAACGCACCACCCCAATTGATAAAGTGCGATCAGATTATGAACTCTTCTCCTAACCATCTACGTCCAGATAGGCAATTAGGCAATACAGATCCTTTATTCAGAGAGGCGAACAAACATGAACGTATTAACAAATTACTGCCATACTCAACGCCGATTCCACTATTTATCACGGATTCCACTATTTATCACGGGCGATCGCCGTAGGTGCGCTTTCAGCGATCATAGTTGTCTTATCTGAAGATGCGATCGCATGAGTAACTCATCACCGAATTACCCGTACATCAAGAGACAGACTGAGAAAAGCCGAAGCGGGATATTATCTTTTTTCAGGAAAAGGAGATCGCCGTAGAAAAGCATTCCGCGATCGCAATAATCAGCAAAAAGGCGATCGCAAAAACTTGAACTAAGGGACAATTATTTAACGATAACCAAATTTGAATAATATGCTGTTAAAGTTAGAGCCTAAATTACAAGAACGGTTAAACATAGCACCAGAAGAAATCGCTCAAGTCTGCCAACAGTGGAGCATAACCGAACTGGCTCTCTTTGGTTCAGTGTTAAGCGAACAGTTTCACCCCGACAGCGATATTGATATTCTCATTCGCTTTGCGCCCAACGCCCGTCAGGGATTATTAACCCTATCTAAAATCAAACATGAATTGGAAACCAGAATAGGGCGCGAGGTGGATATTGTCCTGAAAGAATCCATTGAAAACAGCGAGAACTGGATTCGTCGAAACGAAATTTTGAAGACGGCTCAGGTGATTTATGAGCAGAGATAAAGCATCACTTCTGGATATTGTTAACGCAGCCAAGCGAGTCCTTCAATTTGCCGAAGGGCTTGATAAATCTGCCTTAGCAACTAATGATGAAAAACAATCTGCCATTCTCTATCAGGTCATCGTGATGGGAGAGGCAACCAAGCGACTCTCATCAGAATTTCGCACACAACATCCTGAAATTCCCTGGAAAGATATTGCGGGAATGCGAGATATTCTTGCCCATCAATACGATCGCCTAAATATTAATACCCTATGGGATGTAATTAAAAACGATATTCCAGAACTTCTAGCACTGCTTGAGCCACTCCTTCCAGATCCCATTCGCGAGGTGAACAATGAGTAATTTTTTTGAGATACCTAAATCAGCGAATTACCTGCACATCGAGAGACAGACTGAGAGAAGCTCAAACGCGATATTGTCTTTTTTTAGAAAAGGGCGATCGCCCTAGAAAAACATTCTGCGATCGCAATAACAATCAAAAATGCGATCGCAATATAAACCATCAAACTTATATGTTGCAAATGTTCGAGAGTTTAATCGGGTGCAGGACTTAAAAATCGAAGATTGGCAGAGTAATGAAAAAGTATAACCGATATGCTATTATATAGAGATCGCTTGAATAACTCAAAATTTTCAATCTCAATATTTTGATTAAAAAATCCCTATTTAAATCAGATTACTTTTTAGAACGTTAACTACTATGCCATCAAGAATCTTTAACCTCGAAAACAGAATTAATGTTCTCAACACAGTTTTAACCACTGAAGAACAGCCAGTAGTTGACAGCGCATTACGAGAAGCTAATGGAGACTTATCCGTTGCCCTATCAAGTTTAGGGGAACAACCACTAGAACTATTAGGAAAAGTCACCCTAGCATACGAACTGGCAGATATATCAGAAGATAACGCATCGATAGTTAGAGCGATCGCCGAAGATCCAGAAATAAATAATCTAAGGGATATGGCTCTCAAGTTCAACGTTGCTAGACTATCTGCGATCGTCGATCCTCAAAATATACCAGATACAATCACAGCAGAAACTGATGAGGAGAAGCCAGAAAAATTTGCCCGAGTCATACAACACAATCTGTTTAGAGTCGAACCCACTGCCGTTCTACACAGAATGGTAGAGGATGAAGAAGTTCCCATTGCCGATACCAATGTGCGTGCTGGGGTAGTAAATTTTCTGGCAAACCAGCCCGATTTTAATATTCGCACCACCTCAGTTTACACTGCGCTACGAAACGAATCAGCCTTTACTAATATTGCAGAAGAACAACGGGAAGAAGTCGTCAAACAGCTTAAAACTCTCCAAAGGCTACAGGCAATTAGTCCTATTCCTGAAGCTGTACCAAAGTTGATGAATGCCAACCTGATTTCAGCATTTACTGTTACCGAAATGCCAGAATCAACATTTTCAAAGACTTACGGTAACATTTTAGGAGAAGAAACCGCCAAAATAATTTACACCAATGCTATTAATAACCGCATCCGCAACGAACAAGCATTGATGTTAATGCGAGAAACAGTAAGAGGAACGGGATTGGCGATTATTGATCCGCAAACTCTAGAACCCCGTATGGCTAGGATGCAAGCATTTACTGATGAACAGGAAGTTCCTCTCAATCTAGAAACATTATTCGGCGATATGGACTTCTGTGAATGTGAAGAATGTGCTTCCGTATATAGTCCCGCTGCTTATTTTGTCGAACTATTGCAATATCTGCGAAATAACAATCTTGAAGAAGGAAAAGTCAAAGAAGATCCTAAAGATATTTCAAATACCCCATTAGAAAAACTTTTCCGTCGCCGACCAGATTTAGGTTGCTTAGAACTGACCTGCGAAAACACTTTTACTGTTTTACCCTATGTAGATTTGGTCAACGAAGTGATGGAAAGCTTTGTCGTCCATTTGGATGAGTACGAAGCCGATACCGAAGATCCCAAACAAGCAACCCTGGAAACCTTCAACATCGAAGACGAAACCAGCAGCGAACTGCTCGCTCAACCGCAACACACCAATTATAAAGCATACTGCATCCTCAAAAGTGCTGTTTACCCCTTTACTCTGCCCTATCATCAGCCCATTGATGCCATTAGAATCTTTTTAAACTACCTGGAAACTAGCCGTTATGAACTTCAAGATACCTATCGAACCGCAAAAATAACCTGCGATAATGTAAGCCTCACCTCTGAGGAAGAGGAGGAACTACAAAAGCTACACCAAGAGACTTTAGATCGGGCAGTGGATGCTGAGTTTCTGGGTCTAACTCAAGAAGAATACATCATCTTAACCAAAGAAGCCTTTTGGCAAAAAGAGTATTTTGATATCACCCTAAAAAAAGAGCATACAGAAGAAGAATATCGCCAAAACATTGGAGTTAAGCCAGTTCATGAATACTACGGCTATTATGCCGATAATGCTGATGATGCTCAAGCTGAGATGCTCAGTACAGACGAAACTGAAGAGAAAGGTTTGACCTTTGTGAAAAAGCAGTTTTTGCCTCGCACGGGTATTCAGTATGTAGATCTAGTGGAGTTATTAAAGACCCAGTTTATTAATCCCAACTTCCCTCAAGGTAGAGCATTAACCATCTTAGAAAGTATTCGCTTTAGCTATCGGTTTTTGCAAACTTTAGTAGATTACAGCAGCACCACTCGCCTAGGTAAATTCGCTAAACTGATTGCCTTCTTAGAAACATGGCAGCCAATAGTCCCACTAATAGATTCCTGGCTGCATCCCGATCCTTGCCAGCAGCAAAAACCTAATTGGTGTCTGGATTCTCAAGATTTGCGGAATTGGGTTTACTGTTATTTTGAAAGAATCGGTAAATTAATAGTACTAGACTCTGGAGAAGGACCACGACTTCCTATTGAAGGCTCATTGTTTGCAGTTTTCCCACCTCAGACAAGCGCAACTACTGGCGACGATACGGTTGAATTGATTGGCAGACTACAAAATGACGGAATAATTAGAAATACCGAAGATGAAATTATTGGCAGGGTAACAATTGATGGAAAAGTTGTCGATATTAATGGTCAGCCATTTGTTGATCGATATGAGGGTGTAGAGATCATCCAAATTAGAGATGAGAGCGATGATGTTATTGGTTGTATTTCTAAAGAAGGAATCTTTCCCATAACAGATGGAGCTCTTAGTAAAATACCAGCAGCTTGGCTACCTGCCCAAGATACCTGTAACCTCGATAAAGTACGCCTAGTTCACCTTGATGGATCGCAATTAGAGGTTAAAGAGTACGATCGCATTCAGCGTTTTATTCGACTTTGGCACAAAATGGGCTGGACGATTGATGAAACCGACAAAGCCCTAATCGGACTCGATGAATTTTCAGCAGGAAATGGTAATGGAACATCACCTACCTCTGATGAAGAATGCGATTATGTGGGGTTTGATGTGTTTGAAGATGATTGTAGCAGTCCTAGCAGTGAGGATGATGGGGGATGCGAGCCAACAGACGATTTTGACTGTCCCGATTTGGTAGAGATTACTGCTGACATTACGCCTTATTTTTTACATCAGTTAGTAGCAGTCAAAAAACTGCTGGACAAAACAGGATTAGAATTAGCCAAATTGCTAACTTTTTGGGCTAATATCAGCACCAATGGCGAAAAATTCCTCTATAAAAGATTATTTTTAACTCACAATCTCTTAGGTATCGACAAGGTATTTAAAGCCGACCAACATGGCAATTATTTGACAGAATCAGCCAAAATTTCCGAGCATTTGCCCGTACTAATGGCTGCCTTGAGATTGAAAGCCGATGATATTATGGCGATCGCTCAATTTCGTCAACTAAAAGATGACTTGACCTTAGCTAATGTATCGGTATTATATCGCCATAGCCTGTTAGTAAAGGTTTTAGGAATTAAAGTCACAGAATTATTTGAAGCAATTGAGCTATTTGGCGATCCCTTTAAAAACGCCGCTCAAACTCTGGAAATGCTGGAGACTTGGGGCAAGATGGAGGATGCCGGGTTTAGCTTCCGTCAACTTAATTATCTGATCCAAGATCGCGATGATGCCCTACGCCCAGTTGCTCCATCCCAGAAAACCATTTTACAAATCACTAAAACCCTCTACGACGGTTTAAATAAAATTGAAGAGGATCATCCGTTAATAGAAGAAGAGAATCAAGAAGAAGCTACAGCAGATCTAGTCCGAGCCAAAGCTGGTCTGTTGTTTGAACAGTCGGTGGTGGAACAGATTATTGGGTTGCTAGAAGGAACAACCGTTTATACTATCAAGGCTCCAGCGAATCTGACTATTTCAGTTCCAGATAATTTAGTAGCTAAGATTCAATACAAAAAACCAACAAATGTCGCTCCTCCTCAAGGAACAATTCAGGTAACTGGCATCTTAACCGCTGCCGAACAAAAGCAAGCTAAAGCCTTATCCAGTCATCCACAATGGGCAGAAGCTTTTGATCGCATAGCTAAACAAGCAGAGAATTTCTTCAATGATGTGCTTTTTGGTATTTTTCCTGACGCAGAAATAGCCAAAGAAGCCAAAGATAAGTTACTAGCAGGAGATGTCAATCTTCCGACCGAGGAACAAGATTCCAGCACGCCCGTTACCAATACTGCTGTGCCAAAGCGTTTCTTCTTCCTCCAGCATTTTATCTTGTTTTTGCGACAACAACTCTCCCATCGATTGATTGTCGATACCTTATCAGGAGTAGCTAGTTTGCCAACTGATGAAACAGACTTATTACTTACAGAAATCTTAGTTGTGGGCGAACCACCCCAATCTGCCATTAGTGCCTCACAGAACATTAAAGAAACTCCAGCAGAAAATCCTAGCAGTTGGCAAGGTTATCTGATTCCCGCAGTAGATGATTCCTACACCTTTATAGCGATCGGCGATACCCGACCAGCACCCCTGATGCTTGATGGACATTCAGTTCTCTTCCCCTATCAACAGGAAGATCCCTCTAATGTTTGGTGGAGCGATCCTGTCAAGCTAAAAGCAGGAAAATTGTATTATTTAGTAGTCAGCGATCGCACTGGGTTGCAATTACAGTGGAAAACAGCTACTTCTCCCAAAGCTCAAATTCCCGCTTCTTACCTCTTACCTGACTATTCAAAACAAGGCACAGAAGAGGTATTTACAAAACTCTATAAAGCAGCTTTGCTAGTAAATGGTTTTAACTTGAGTACCGATGAAATAAGTTACTGGCAAAATATAAATAATTCTGCTGACTTCGATCATTTTGATTTCAATAAGATTACTCTGCAACACTGGAAGCGTCTGCACGCTTATACCACTCTTCGTAACTCCTTACCAAGAACTGAAACAAATTTACTAGATTTATTCAACTGGACAAAGACTGCTGAAAATCTTACCGAGTTATCTGCCGAGATAGCTGCTGCCACTGTTTGGAAACAGGAAAACATTGAACAACTAATCCAGGAAAAGCATTTTGACCTTAACCGTTTAGAGGCTTTCCATAACGAAGTAAACTTAGTTAAATTACAAAAAGCGTTGGCAATAGCTGACAAAATTGGAGTTGAGATTGACAAGTTGTTTGAGTGGGCAAAACCCACATCTAAATTCTGGGATTGTCACCAAATCGCTGAAGACATCCGCAAGGCAATTCGGGCAAGATTCGACCAAGAAGACTGGGAACAAGTAGTTAAACCATTAAACGACAAGTTACGCAATCATCAAAAACAAGCCCTAATTGATTATTTGCTGGTACAAAAAGTTCTCCGTGAATGGGGAGTAGTAGATGCTGATAGCTTGTTTGAATTTTTCCTGATTGACGTACAGATGGATACTTGTATGGAAACCTCCCGCATTAAACAGGGAATTTCCTCAATTCAATTATTCATTCAACGGTGTTTTCTGGGGCTGGAAGAACAATATGGAGTTGACAATCAAGTGCTAGATCGCGATCGCTGGGAGTGGATGCAGCGGTATCGAGTATGGGAAGCCAATCGGAAAGTATTTCTCTATCCTGAAAACTGGATCGAACCCGAGCTTCGGGATGATAAAAGTCCATTTTATCTGGAACTGGAGTCAGAACTACTGCAAAAAGATATTAATCAGCAAACTGTCCAAGATGCCATGAAGAGTTACCTGTTCAAAGTCGATGAGGTGGCTAATCTTAAAGTAGTAGGGCTTTATCTCGAACAAGAACCCGTTTCAGGGGGGAATCTAGTAGATATTAAACTTCACATTTTTGCTCGAACTCGTAATGCGCCCTACTTTTTCTATTATCGGTATTTTGATATCATAGAAGGAAACTGGTATCCCTGGGAGAAAATGCAGGTAGATATTCCCAGTTACGATCTAGAAGATGATGACGGACAAATTACGAACAATGGTACATACTTAATTCCAGTTGTGTGGAACAAGCGTTTGCTGATTTTCTTTCCACAGTTTGCTAAAAAAACAGTCCCAGTGAAAGTAGAGGAAGAAATTGATCCCAGCGAACCAATACCAGTTAATAAACCAATTGAGGGTTGGGAAATCAAGATGGCTTGGAGCGAGTACCGAAATGGGAAATGGACACAGAAACAACTTTCGGCTGAGGCTATCTATGATATACCTAATACTCCAAGTACCTTACCAGATGTAAGTTCTTATGAATTTATTCCCAGACTTGTTGAAGGTTCAGAAGATTCAGAAGCTAAAGTAGTTATCGAGGTTTTCAAAGATCAATGGGACAAACCAGAAGAAGATGAATCGTTTCCAGATGTGTTTCCGAAAGCGTTTCATTTTACAGGCAGTCAAATTGCCAAAGATAATGTGCTGGAATCTCACAAAATTGTTACTGAGTTTCATTACAAATCCCCAGAATTTGGATCCCCAGTAATTCACTCATTGCAGGCTGGAGAAAGTGACCCTCCGCCTTTATCTGGGACAAAACCTTATTTTGAGGTAAAACCGACCAGATCTTCCGTTTATATTGATGATGTCCCAACTCTGGACTTTTATCATCCCTTTGCCCATGAACTCTTAGGAAAGATAACAAGTGGCAATCTTGATTCTCTCTATGATTATTACCTTAATGATGTATCCAACATAGATGATGCTTTTGGGAAATATACAGATTCAGATTCTACAGATTCAGATTCCAATCAAATCTATCATGAATTAAAACGAACTTACTCCCTTTACAATTGGGAAGCTGCTTTCCATGCACCGATGTTGCTAGTAGATCGTCTGCTGAAAGCACAGCAGTTTGAACAGGCGTTAAAGATGTGTCATTACATCTTTAATCCAATGGCAGAAGGTACTGACGAGAAACGTTTCTGGCAATTTCGACCTTTCCAAGAAGTTGATGCCAAAAATTTCCTAGAAAACCTCTTCAACAGATTAAAATCTAATAAATCAGACAAAGATATTAGCGAATGGCGAGATAAGCCTTTTCAACCTCATGTAATAGCTCGTCAGCGTCCCGTTGCCTATATGAAATGGGTGGTAATGAAATACATCGAAATCTTGATTGCTTGGGGTGATTATCTATTTCGACAAGATACCATTGAAACTCTCAATCAAGCTACCCAACTATATATATTAGCTGCCCACATTTACGGACCACGAGGACAAAAAATTCCCAAACGGGGCAAAATTCAGCCCCAAACTTACAAATCCTTGTTAGATAAATGGGATGCGTTTGGTAATGCAATGGTTGAGCTAGAGTTAGCTTTTCCCTTTAGTAATCAGACTCCTTCTCCTTTTCCTATTGGCGTGAGTAATAAAGGAGTAGGACTAGCTAATGTTTTTGGTTTTGCCACTTCGTTATACTTCTGCATCCCTGACAATCCCAAACTCCGAGGTCTCAGGGATACTATTGACGATCGCTTATTTAAGATCCGTAACTGTCTGAACATCGAAGGGGTATTCCGCAAACTGCCTTTATTTGAACCTCCCATCGATCCAGCATTGCTAGTACAAGCTGCTGCCAAAGGTCTTAGCTTATCTAGCGTGCTGAACGATTTGAATACCCCTGCACCAAATTACCGCTTCTATTATTTACTGCAAAAAGCTTTAGAACTTTGCTCTGAATTGAAATCTCTCGGTAATGCATTCCTCTCAGCTAAAGAGAAACAAGATGCAGAGGCACTGTCTCAACTGCGAGCTAGTCATGAAAGCAGCATTCACAACCTGGTGATGGAAGTAAGAATACAACAGTTAGATGAAGCTAATAAATCATTATCAGCTCTCGAACAGAACCGACTATCTCCCAAGTGTCGCTTGGAGCATTACCTTAAGCTCATTGGAGAAGATTTAGCTGCTGTACCAGATAATAATACTGATTTTAGCGAACTACCATATCAGATTGAACCCCCAATTGATGAAAGTGGTCTGAAACTAGACCCGATTGAAAAAGAGGAGATGGATAAAGCTAGTGAAGCTGCCAACTGGCAGGTTGGAATAGGGATGGTAGAAGCCTTGGCAAGTGTATTCCATGTTTTACCAACTATCGATTCTGCTGTACACCCGTTAGGTGTCGGTGCTGACGTTTCCTGGGGATTCCCTCATCTAGCTAATGCCACCTCAGCGGTTGCACGTAGTTTGCGAATAAAGTCCGATTATCTCACTTACGAATCTTCTAGTGCTTCTCGCAAAGGTGGTTGGCTGCGCCAGTTGCAAGATCGCTTTCTACAAGCTAACATCGCTGGCTACGAAATCAAAAATATTGACAAGCAGATTCTCACCCAAGAGATTAGGATTAATATCGCCCAGCAGGAAATTACCAATCAGCAAAAACAAATTGATAACGCCCAAGAAGTAGAGGAATTTCTCCGCAATAAATACACCAATCAAGAGCTATACGCTTGGATGGAAGGTGAAATCAAAACCCTTTACTATCAAGCCTATACCTTGGCATACGATATAGCTAAAAAGGCAGAAAAGGTTTTCCGTTTCGAGCGGGGATTAACAACCTCTAACTTTATCCAGTTTGGCTACTGGGATGCAGCCCGTGATGGACTCTTAGCGGGAGAAAGACTGTATCTGGGATTGAAACAACTGGAAGCTGCTTACCAAGAAAAACGCGGTTACGATTACGAAGTTTCCAAATCAATTTCCCTACGACAAATAAATCCCTTAGCCTTGCTTAAACTCAAAGAAACTGGAACTTGTGAATTTGCCCTTCCCGAAGTGTTATTCGATATGGATTTCCCTGGTCACTATATGCGACGCATTAAATCCGTGGCTCTTACTGTACCTTGCGTAGTTGGACCTTATACCAGTCTGAATTGTACTCTGCGTTTACTAGAACATAAATTCCGCATTAGTGCGATCGCCAAAGATAAAAATGACTATGCTGAAAAAATAGACAAAACCGACGATCGCTTCAGCACAGTTAATGTTCCGATTAAGGCGATCGCTGTGAGTACGGGTCAAAATGACAGTGGAGTATTTGAACTTAACTTCCAAGGCGATCGTTATTTACCCTTTGAAGGGGCTGGTGCTATTAGCAAATGGAAACTGGAACTACCTAATGAGTTTCGACAGTTCGACTATGACACTATCACAGATGTGGTTTTGCAAATGCGCTATACCGCCGTTGAAGGCGGAGATAAGCTGAAAAAACCTGCGTCGGATTCTGTACTTGAATATATTAAGAGCGTAGAGGAATTGAGTCGTGAAGAAGGCTATTTGCTACCTTCGACTTAAAAAATGAATTTGCTAATGAATGGTATAAAGCGATGAATCCTCCCGACAATCCTACCGAAAGATTATTTAACCTCAATAACCTCAACGAGCGATTGCCAATTTTTACCAAAGGACGCGATCCTAAAAAAATTCAAGCTACTGATATCTACTTGCTAACATCTTCACCATTAACAGCTTCCAAATTACTTTTAAAACAAAATACAGAGGAACTAACTTTTGCAAAAGGAGTTGCGATCGGCTCGATGAAATCTTTTGTCCTCAAAGATATAAGTTTGCCCATCACAAATTGGGAATTGAAGATTCAGGACTTGGATACTCAAATTGATCAACTTTGGATGCTTGTAAGATATGTAGTGACTACCAAATTGCCCCGTTGATCTCTAAATCCTTTTCGATAATCGGCAATGGAAAAGGGTTGGCAAGGAAAGCCAGCAGATCAAATATCCACAGGTTCTAACTGTTTTGGGTCAAATTTCTGAACATCTCCCTCGATTAAACTGTGCTGGAAGTTCAGGCGGTATGTCAGACAAGCAGATTTATCGATTTCGTTGGCCCATAAAACATGCATCCCCGCTAATTCAAAACCTTTTGCGATTCCGCCAATACCGGCGAACAAATCACCCATTGTACACATAAACTCATTGGGGCTCAAATACTGAGCAAAACTCTGTCATTTTTGGGACTTTGACTATTTTTAACGGGCAACGCCGATAAAGGCAAAGGGCATTCTCGCAGAGGGCAGAAGGGAAAATGCTCCTTCCCCCTTCCCCAAAAAGGGAAAAAATCCCCACCGTCGTTGGAGTGCAGTAGTTCAGGTGGGGTTAAAATCCCCATCTGAACCTGAAAACCTACGGCACGAGTGCCTACGGCACGAGTGCCTTCTTTTAAGATTATCATTTTTTCCTCTGAGCGAACCAGGAGAAATTAGTGTTCAAAAAGTGAACTTTAGTTTTAGTTTTCAAAAAGTGAACTTTAGTTTTAGTGTTCAAAAAGTGAACTTTTGCTCCAGTTCCAGTTGGTGATGTTATGAATTTTTTGGTAGTGCTGTAGATGTAATGATAAATTACTTTTTATGAGATCAGGAAACATCCTCTTTCTGCGATCGCCTTTGACAAAAAGGTGCCATTCGAGGGGTAAACGATCAAGAGAGGGTGGCAGTATCAAAAATTTGGCTTTGAAGTAATAGGTAATAAGCCCCTGAGAGACGCTTCGCACCTCCAAAATAAAGGTCAGAAACTAATCATGGTAATGCTTTAAGCCTGATGTTAGGTTATTTTAGTTTCAGTTTCAGGAGAGTAATGGGTAATTGGTTTTGATAATTCTATTGCTGGAATGATTTTATTTCCCAGTATTCTCACCGCTGATATTGAAGCATCCTTTACCCAATACTGGCTTAAAATTCTGTTAATTTTTTATTTTGCTGACTTCAAAAGGATGAACAATATAGCGTTCGCCATTATCATCTCCCGATAAACTCAACAAGACAAGTCGCTCCAAATCGCCTCTAATATAAGTGACTAGATATTCTTTTCCACTCCAAATCACTTTCTCCCCTTCTCTATATTTAAGACATTCTTCGTAATACTCATCTGGGGGGTATAACCATCTCAGATGATAGAGAAATTCTATCAGTTGCTCATCAGAGAGAAGGCGACGGGATGTTACACCGTATCTTGTTTTGAGAAATTTCTTTCCATATTCAACATTCCAACCAAGTTCTAACATATGAAAGTCAATTAAGGCGATTATTTCTTGATAGTCATTGGATGGTGGAATAT